>Ga0153915_10000088_pt1 | contig 79475 bp, 78 predicted proteins | sample Opewatmetagenome_2_FD_107003 | JGI IMG/M metagenome (GOLD analysis project Ga0153915, IMG submission 107003) | Freshwater wetland microbial communities from Ohio, USA - Open water 3 Core 3 Depth 3 metaG | ecosystem: Environmental > Aquatic > Freshwater > Wetlands | place: USA: Ohio, Lake Erie...
GCCAGGACCTCGGTGACGAGGAATACGGGAACGGGAGGACTGGCGGTCAATATCGTTCCGGAGCCGCCGCGTGGCGAAGGCCCGAGGATCCACGTCATAGGAGGTGCCGGCAGCGCGGTCAACCTGACACGGGAACTCGCGCGGCGCGGTTTCCGTTTCACCGCGGGCATTGCCCATGAATACGACACGGACGGGCAGTTATGGAGGAATCTGGGAGTGGACTGTCCCGTGGTGGGCGCCTTCTCCAGAATCACGGACGAGGACGTGGAACGATTCGCCCCGCTCGTGGAGAGCGCGGATCTCACCGTGCTCTGTTGTTTCCCCGTTGGATCCGGCAATCTGGGCAACCTGAAGCTGGCCGCCCGCGCACGGCGACTCGTCATGATCGGTCCGGGAGGGTCGGAGCTGCCCCGAAGCTTTTTCGATCCGTCCGCCCAGACTTTTTTTCGGAATTTGGAAGGGAAGGGCAGAGTCCTGTCCTATGGGGATCTTTTAAAGGAACTGGAGATTTTGGCGCGTAAGGGCTGAATGAATTGCCGGAGACGGGACTTGAACCCGTACAGCCCTTGCGGGCCGGGGGATTTTAAGTCCCCAGTGTCTGCCAATTCCACCACTCCGGCTTTCCTTTACGTACCGTACACGCCCATTGAGCCCCAGGTCAAGAATCCATTCGGGATTCCGCACCGGGTTCGGGACCTCGAGGGTTCAAGCGCATAGGTTCCCGCGCCGAAGAATAAAGCGGGATTCCCGATGCACGGACGTAAAACATATTTCACATGGTTCCTGTTGCTCGCCGTTTCGCTTCATTGCGTCCAAGCGGACGACTCGCCATATACGGTGAAAGAGAAGGAGACGCTTTTCACAATAGCGAGGCGGAACCAGATCCCCATGGATGTCCTCTGTAGGATCAATGGAATCCAGGACCCGGCGCGGATCAAAGCGGGGACCGTCCTGAACATCCCCCGTGCCCATGTGGTGGGCAAGGGCGACACGTTGTTCGCCATCTCCCGCCAGTACGGCGTCTCCCTGGAAAACCTGCTTTCCTTCAATGGACTGACGGATCCAGGAAGGATCAAAACGGGAGACAAAATCTACCTTCCCCCAGCCTCCGATGCGGCCGCAGCCGCGTCTTCCAGAACCGCTCCCGCCGCATCCGCGGTACAGAAACCCGAAACATCTCCCCCGGTTCCGGCGGCGCCACAGAAAGCGGCGGCCGGCGGGCCCGAGCGCCATGTCGCCTCCTGGCCCCATCCGGGCAGAAGGGAAGCCCTTCAAGGCAAGGTGGTCGGATTGGCCTTCTACGGGAAGCAGGGTGACGACGTGCTTTCCGTGACGAACGGAGAGGTGAAATGGGTCGGGCCCTACTGGGGTCTGGGCAAGGTGATCATCGTCCAGACCGAGGACGGAGACCAGATCCTCTACGCGGGAAATGAGACCCTTCTCGTGAACAAGGGGGACATCGTCAACCCCGGGATGTCCATTGCGCGTCTGGGGTTGAATCCAGAGGGGGTCGCAAGGCTTTCCTTCAGCATACTGACCGTCTCCGGCAAGTTCGTGGAACCGGAACGGATCAGCAAGGGATAAAGGCCGGGAGGGGTATGCGGAATCATCTGGAAGAGCACGAACAGGAAACCCGGGTCACCGACAATCCTCAGGATCGGGATCTGCTGGCGCTCTATATCCGCCAGATCGCCCGACATTCCCTGCTCACGGCGCAGGATGAGCGGGAAATAGGCCAGAAGACCGACGCGGTGCGCAAGGAACTGCAGTGCCTGGCCAAGAGATCCGCCGCGGGCTCCATTGCAGCGCGGGAATGCCGGGAACGTCGGGAATCCCTGGAAAGGATCCTGGCGGAATCGAAGAACCGCATGATCAATGGAAACCTCCGCCTGGTCGTCTCCGTGGCCAAGAAATACCAGAACCGCGGCGTCTCCCTCCTGGACCTGATCGATGAAGGCAACATCGGCCTCATCGAGGCGGTGGAACGCTATGACTGGACGAAAGGCTGCCGGTTCTCCACCTATGGCACCTGGTGGATCAAGCAGGCCGTCATCCGGGCATTGGCCGAGAACGGAAAGTCGATCAAAATTCCGATCCATCTTCTGAACACGATCAAGAAGTGCTACGCCACTGCCCGCCACCTGACCCAGGAACTGGGCCGGGAACCGAGCCACGGGGAGATCGCGGAATACCTGCGTATGACGCCGACCCGCGTCGACGAGCTGATCATGCTCTCCCGCGAGACCGCATCCATCGATACGCCCCTGGCGGACGAGAACATGACGAAACTGGGGGACATGATCCCGGACCCGGGAGCGGCCGAACCGTTCGAAGCGGTGTTCGACCTTGCCCTCCAGGACACGATCCGCATGGTGCTGTCGAAACTCAATGCGCGCGAGATGCGGATCCTCAAGCTCCGCTTCGGATTGGACGGCGAAGGACCGCTCACCCTGGAGGAGACGGGCAAGACCCTGGGCATCACGCGTGAACGGGTGCGCCAGATCCAGGAAAAGGCGCTCTCCAAGCTGCGCCAAGCCCAGACTTCCAAGGAACTGGAGGTTTTCATCCACCGATGAAAAAACCGCGGTCTATTGACAGGGATCGGGTCACTTCTTACAATCAATGCATCCGCTCAAAGGAAGTTCGATGTTGAACACCTACTCGATGAGGGGATTCACGGTCGCCACCCCTACGGAACTGACGCCTGGCGGCACATTGCACGTGGATAACGGGCGGCTCGCCCAGTCGGTGGAACGCAAGTCCCATGTGGTGTCGTTTCCCGCAGGAACCGCGGCTTTTCCCGCGCTGATCAACATCCACGATCATATGAACGGGAACTACCTTCCCAGCGTGGGCCCCAAACCGGGCGATTACTACATCAACTGGTCGAACTGGGACAAGGATCTGAAGGATTCCTACACCGTGAAGGTGGAGCGGGCCAAGATCGGCGTCGAGGACCGTTACCTGCTCAGCGCCTTCAAGAACATGTTTTCCGGCGTCGTCACTGTGAACGACCATTTTCCCCATCACTTGAACGAGCCGCTCATCCCCATGCTTCCCGTGAGGGTCCTGCGCGACTATACGTTGGCGCACGAGTGCTCCTCCTTCGACCTGAAGTGGGGAGAGGGCATCGAGGTGGAACACGCGAAGGCGGCGAAGCAGGGGTTCCCCTTCATCACGCACCTGGAGGAGGGCTACGACCTCGAGACCCAGCGCGGCGTGGAGATCCTGGAAGAGAAGGGCTGTTTCGACGGCCTGGATGTCTTCATCCACTGCATCGGGTTCTCCGACGAGGATATCCGCAAGTCGGCCCGCGTGGGGGCCTCATTGGTCTGGTGCCCCGCCTCCAACCTGCTCATGTTCAACCTGACGAGCAAGGTGCGCAAGATGCTGCAGTGGGGAGCCAACGTGGCCCTCGGCACGGATTCCACGGCCACGGGCTCCGTGAACCTGATGGACGAGATGCGCTGCGCGCGGCAGACCTACAGGCGCCTGTACGCGGAGGACCTGCCCGCCAGGACCATCGTGAAGATGGTCACGGAGAATCCCGCCAAGGCGCTGCGCATGCAGAAGGACATCGGAAGCCTGGAGGCGGGGAAGCTGGCGGACATCCTCGTCATCCGCCAGAAGAAGGCGGATCCCTACGATTCCCTGGTGGATGCGCGGCCGGACGACGTGGAACTGCTGGTACAGGAGGGGACGCCCATCTTCGGAGCCGCGGAGTATGAGGAGCTGTTCCGGCTCAGGGAGGCCGAGGCCTTCCCCATCTGCATCAACGGCAGGAAGATGCTGGCCAAGGGGGATCCCGCGGGACTCCTGCAGAGGGTCAGGAAGCTCGTGGGTTTCAAGAAGGTGCTCGATTTCATGCCGCTGGATCTCTAGCACGGTAAGGAGCCGATCCAAGTGCCTAAACCGATGCGATACCGCGCCAACTCGTACATTTACTTCCGGGGGGATGCGGGAGACAAGATTTTCATCCTGAACGCCGGCAAGGTCAGCCTCAGCTACCTGGACATCGAGACGGGAGCCGAGATGAGGGATCTGATCAAGATGGGCGAGTTCTTCGGCGTCAAATCCGCCATGGGCCGCTATCCCAGGGAGGAGACCGCCCTGGTCCTCCAGGACGCCGACGTGATGGCCTTCACGGTTCCCGAGTTCGAGTTGATCGCCAGCAAGAACACCCGCATCATCATGAAGATGCTCAAGGTGTTCTCCAACCAGCTGCGGCGCATCCACAGGCAGGTCCAGAACCTCATGATGAGCGACGAGCAGGTGAGTCCCGAGACGGGCCTTTACAAGATCGGGGAATACTACCTGCGCAACAAGCGCTACGCGCAGGCGCTGCACGCCTACAAGCGCTATCTCGTCTATTACCCGTCCGGAGCCTACGCGGAGGACGTGACGCGCAAGATCGAGGTGGCGGAGAACTACGTCTCCAAGTACGGTTCCGGGATGGCGGTCGCCGCCCCGGCGGCCCCGACGGCGCCCGCGGCCCCCAAGGCCCCCGCGGCCAGGGCGGAACCCGCGCCCGCGCAGGAACAGGCCCAGGACCTGCCCGACGTGGACAAGCAGTATTACAACGCGGTCAGCCTTGTCAGCCAGGAGAAGTACCAGGACGCCTACCGGGAGTTCAAGGCGATCATGGACGCCGGCCCGGACGAAGAGCATATGGCCAAGGTGCATTTCGAGATGTCCCGCTGCCAGTTCTACCTGAAGCAGTACGACGCGTGCGTGAAGGGCTTCTCGGCGTTCTTCCAGAAGTATCCCAAGCATCCCGACCTCAATGACGGCCTGTACCTTGTGGGCCGCAGCTATGAGGAGAAGGGCGAGAAGCAGAAGGCCATGAGCCTCTACAAGAAGCTCCTCACGATGGTCGCCGCGGAGGACACGCTGGGGCGGAAGGTCCGCAAGTCCCTGAAAGCCCTGGAGGAAAAGCAGTGAGCCTGGATATGTCCATGTTCAACCGCTTCATGGTGACCTTCAAGAAGGGGGACATCATATTCTGCGAGTATGAGCCCGGCGACACGTTCTACCTCATCCAGTCCGGCCGGGTGCAGATCGTACGGATCATGGGGGAGCTGGAGAAAAACATCGACATCCTGCAGCCCGGCGAGGTGTTCGGCGAGATGGCGATCCTGGAGGAGGCCCCGCGTTCCGCGACCACCATCGCCCTGGACGACGTGAAGGCGCTGGAGTTCAACCGGGCCAACTTCGAGGTCCTCATGCAGGGCAACCCCGCCATCGCGATGAAGCTGCTGAAGCTGTTCGTGAAGAGGATCTACGACCAGAAGCGCCGGTTCCAGATCCTGAAGCTGCCGGATCCGGAGGCCAAGGTGGCCGACGTGTTCCTCATGCTGGCGGAGAACGAGCTGGCGAGCACCCCCATGGTGGATTCCATGGAGATCAAGACCACGGTGGACGACATCGCGCATTGGGCCGGCATCGCCCCGGCGCAATGCCGCGAGGTCCTGAACCATTTCGTCGCCCAGAGGCGGATCGAACTGAAGGCCGACAGGATCGCGATCCGCAACATCAACGACTTCGCCCGGTTCGTCGCTTCCCGCCGCAAGAACCCCGAGAAATAGGCTCCGCCTCAGACGCCCAGGTAGGCGGCCTTCACCTGCGGATTCTCCGAGATCTCCTTGGCCGTGCCGGCGAGCACGACGTGGCCCGTTTCCAGCACGTAGGCCCTGTGCGCGATGGACAGGGCCATGAGGGCGTTCTGCTCCACCAGGAGGATGCTGGTGCCCTGCCTGTTGATCTCCTGGATGATGCGGAAGATCTCCTCCACGAGGATGGGGCTGAGCCCCATGGAAGGTTCGTCCAGCAGCAGGAGGGAGGGGCGGCTCATCAGGCCGCGTCCCGTGGCCAGCATCTGCTGTTCCCCGCCGGAAAGCGTGCCGCCGTACTGTCCGGCCCTCTCCTTGAGCCTGGGGAAGCTGCGGTAGACCCGTTCCAGCGTTTCCTGGATCTCCGCCGGATCCGATCTCGTGTAGGCGCCCATCATCAGGTTCTCCCGCACGGAAAGCGGCGCGAAGATCTTCCTTCCCTCCGGGACGTGGCTGATGCCCAGGCGCACGATCCTGTCGGCCGGCATGCCGCCGATCTCCCTGCCCTCGAAACGGATGGAACCCGTGCGGGAGTGCAGCAGGCCGGAGAGGGTGCGCAGCGTGGTGGATTTGCCGGCTCCGTTGGCTCCGATCAGGGTGACGATCTCTCCCGCGTTCACCTCGAAGGAGACGCCCTGCAGGGCGTGGATGGCCCCGTAATGTACGTTGAGATCCTCAACCTGCAACACGGCCGGCCATCCCCTTCCCCAGGTAGGCTTCCACGACCCTGGCGTCGTTCTGGATCTCCCTGGGCGTCCCTCGGGCGATCACCTCGCCGAAATCCATGACTGTGATCCGTTCGCAGATGCCCATGACCACCCGCATCTGGTGCTCGATCAGGATGATCGAGAGCCGGAAGCGGTCCCGGATGAAGTGGATGAGGTCCATCAACTGGATGATCTCCCGGGGATTCATGCCCGCCGCCGGCTCGTCCAGGAGGAGGACCTTGGGATTGCAGGCCAGGGCGCGGGCGATCTCCACGCGGCGCTGCTCCCCGTAGGGCAGGTTCCGCGCGGTCTCCTCCGCGATCGCGTCCAGCTTGAAGATCGCGAGGAAATCCAGGGCCTGCTCCGTCAGTTCCCTTTCCTTGTCCAGGAATCGACGCGTGCGCAGGAGGCTGTCCGACAGGCCGTAGTCCGCATGGGCATGGTAGGCGATGCGCACATTGTCGAGCACGGAGAGGTTGGAGAAGAGCCGGATGTTCTGGAAGGTCCTCGCGATGCCAAGGCGCGTGATTTCATGGGCTTCCAGGCCGTCGATCCGTTCCTCCGGCAGGTGGATCGAGCCGGAGGACGGGGGAATGACGCCGGTGATCAGGTTGAAGACGGTGGTCTTCCCCGCCCCATTGGGGCCGATGAGGCCCCAGAGGGCTCCGGCCGGGAGGGCCATGGAGAAGCCCTTCACGGCGCAGAGGCCGCCGAAGAATTTGGTGAGCTCCACGATGTCCAGGATCGGCCGAACCTCCGCGTTCCCGTCCATGGTCACTCTTCCTTCCGGCCGGCCGGCGCGGCGGCCTCCGCGGCGGCGCGCCGCACGATGCGGGGCGCCTTGAGGAACCCGAGCTCCTTGGTCCCGAACAGGCCTTCCGGCTTCAGCAGCATCAGGAGGAGCAGCGTGATGGGATAGAGGACGAAACGCCACGTGGGCGCGTCCGTGCCCAGCTGGCCCAGGAGCACCCTGAGGAAGCCTTCGAGGAAGAAGATCCAGCCGAAGGACGCCACCACCGTTCCCGTCATGCTTCCCAGGCCGCCGAAGACCACGATGATCAGGGGGTTGAACCCGGCGATGAAATCGAAGGTGCCCGGGCTGAGGAACCCGATGTAATGGGCGTAGACGCCGCCTCCAAGACCCGCCATGAAGCTGCCCACCACGAAGGCGAGCAGCTTGGAATCCGCCACGTTGATGCCCATGACCCTGGCCGCCGTCTCGTCCTCCCGGACGGAGAGCACCGCGCGGCCGGTGCTGGAATGCACCAGGTTCCTCATGATGACGATGGAGGCGAGCAGGAAGAAGAACGCCCAGGCCCAGGTGGTGAAGTGGGGGATGCCGATCATGCCGCGGCCGCCCTTCATCTCCGGGAAGGGGAGGATGGTGTCGGAGTTCACCATCAGGGTCTTCACCACCATGGCGAAGCCGAGGGTGGCGATGCCGAAATAGTCGCTGCCCAGCGTAAGCACGGGCAGGCCGAAGAGGAAGCTCACCTCCGCGGCGAAGACGCCGGCGAACACCACGGAAAGGAAGAACACGGCCTGGCGCGGCAGGGCGCCGTTCAGGAGGCCTGGCGCCGAGGCGGTGCCGAGGAGCGGGGCGAGGGATGGGGCGAGGAGCCCGCCCAGGACCACGGCGGCGGCGGCGGCGGCCACTGTGGCCAGCAGGTAGAGGGTGAAGGCGGAAAGCACGGGGATGCCGCGGATCCGGCCGACCGCCCGCCGGACCCCGAGGATGGCGAGCCCCGCCAGGATCGTTCCCAGGCCCACGACCAGGAGCCCGCGCGGATCCCCATTGGTCCAGCGGAACGTGATGTCGGCGGCGCAGTAGGCTCCGATCCCGTAGAAGCCCCATTGCGCCAGGCTGAACTGCCCGTTGAAGCCGTAGATCAGGTTGAGTCCAAGGGCCACCATCGCCATCGTGACGGCCTGGAAGAGCAGGCCCTGGTCGAAATCGCCGAACAGCTGGAAGTCCCCGAAGTGGAGGGTGATGGCCAGCTGTACGACGCCGAAGGCCAGCGCGATGCCCAGGGCTTTCCGCCAGACGGCCTTGCGGCCCAGCATGTGGATGAGTCCCAGCATCACGGCGAGGACCGCCCCCATCTTCACGATGGTGCCGAGAAGGTTCAAGATCTCCATGGACCCTCCTTACGCCTTCTCCTTGTCGGGTTCCCCGAAGATGCCCGTGGGACGCACCAGAAGCACGATGATGAGGATGGTGAAGGCCACAGCGTCCCGCATCGGCGTGGAGATGTAGGACATGGTGAGGGCCTCCGCCTGGCCCATGATGAGCGCGCCGACGAAGGCTCCGGGGATGCTGCCGATCCCGCCGAGCACGGCGGCGACGAAGGCCTTGAGGCCCGGCATGATCCCGAGCAGCGTGTTGATGGAACTGTAGGCGATGGCGTAGAGGACCCCGCCGAGGCCCGCGAAGGCCGCGCCGATGGCGAAGGTGAAGGTGATCACGCGGTCCGCGTCGATGCCCATCAGGCGCGCGGTGGGCTTGTCGAAGGAGACCGCCCGCATGGCCACCCCGATCTTCGTGCGCCGCACGATGAGCTGCAGGACGACGAGCACGAGCACGGAGGCGGCCATGATGATGAGGAAGATGTTGGAGAACGTGATGGCGTTGGCCGGGGACTCCTGGCCGGGCACCATGCGCCGGATTCCCCCCTGGATGTACCACCCCACGGTGTCGAACGGGCTCTTGTACGGGATGAAGCGCGGCGTATAGACGAACTGCAGGTTTCCGAAATACTCGAGGAAGAACGAGACGCCGATGGCCGTGATGAGGGCCGCGATGCGCGGCGCCTCGCGCAGCGGCTTATAGGCCACCCGCTCGATGACCACCGCCAGGGCGGCGCAGAGAAGCATGGACAGGAGGATCACCGTCGCGGAACCGATCACGACGGACGGGCCCGCGGGAACGCCCGGGAACAGGGCCTGCGGCCATTTGTGCAGGTTGAACTTCGTCACGGCGAAATAGCTGGTGAAGGCCCCGACCATGAACACGTCGCCGTGCGCGAAGTTGATCAGCTTCACGATCCCGTAGACCATCGTGTAGCCCAGGGCGATCAGGGCGTACACGAATCCCAGCTTCAATCCGTCGATCACGTTCTGCACGAGCAGGATCGGCTCGTTCCAGGCCTTGGACGCGATGAGATAGGCGGCGGAGGCGGCCAGCAGGGCCAAAAAGGCCCTGCCGATCCAGGCCAGTCTTGCCCGGTTCCCCGAAGATGGCAGCTTGACGGCGCCCGAGGGGCGGTTCACTGCATGCATGGGTTCCCCCCCAATGGGGGAGGGCAACCCTCAGGTTGCCCTCCCAGGGATTGATGGACTTTCGGATTACGGGTTGACCATCGCCTCGAACTGGGCCTTGCCGCCCTTCACGGCGATGATGGTTACGGTCTTCAAGGGATTGTGCAGCTTGTCGAAGGTGATCTTGCCGGAAACCGAGTTGAAGCTGATCTTGGCGAGGGTGTCCTTCACCTTCACGGGGTCGTCCGCCGCGGTGTCCTTGATGGCCTGGAGGAGCATGTTCACGGCGTCATAGGCCAGCGTGGCCAGGGCATCGGGCACGGCACCCTTGTACGCCGCCGCGTAGGCCGCGAGGAAGTTCTTCACCTCCGGGCGCTGGTCGGTGGGGGAGTAGTGGTTTGTGAAGAACCCGCCGTCCGAGGCGGCGCAGTCGAGGTCCGCGGAATCCCAGCCGTCGCCGCCCATGAAGGGGGCGCTGATGCCCTTCTCCTTGGCCTGCTTGGTGACCAGATTGACGATGTTGTAGTAGTCGGGGAGGTAGACGACGTCGGGTTTGGCCTGTTTGATCTTGGCCAGGATCGCGGAGAAATCCTTGTCGTCCGCCGTGTAGCTTTCCTTGCCGACGATCTTTCCGCCCGCCGCCACGAAGTCCTTCTCGAAGAACTCGGAAAGCCCCTTCACGTAGTCATTGGCCTGATCGAGCATGAGAAAGGCGGTCTTGGCGCCCTTCTGGAGCGCGAACTTGGCCCCGATCTTGCCCTGCAGCTCGTCGGTGAAGCAGGCGCGGAAGATGTAGTCCTTCGTCTTCCCCGTCGAATCCACTGTCACCGTAGGGTTGGTCGAGGTCGGGCTGATCTGGACCACCTTCTTACCGTTGGCGTATTCGGAGATCGGGATGGACGCCTTGGAGCAGACTTCCCCGATGATGTAGTGCACCTTGTCCTGATCGATGACCTTCTTGGCCGCGTTCAGCGCCGGATCCGGAGTGCACTGGCTGTCCTCGACGATCGCCTTGATCTTCATGCCAAGGACGCCGCCCTTGTCGTTCCACTCCTTGATGGCCAGGAGCGCTCCATCACGCGTGGATACGCCGAAGGTGGGCACGGGCCCGGAGAGAGGCGCGAGGATGGCCACCTTGAGGGTTTCCGCTTCCCCGCCGGCGAAGACCGCCATGACGGTTGCCGACAGGAGTAGAGCCGCGACGAGAAAACGTTTCATAAATGCCCCCTTTATAATGTCCGCGCTTTTGCGCGGTCCCTTCCGCTGCGTCTTCTGCAATCGGACTGGAATGGAGCAAGTTTATGCATTGAATGAATGAACTGTCAAGTTTTTTTCCGAAGCCCGGTTTTCTTCAGGCCTGCAGGGATCGCTGCACTTCGGGGATCTCGCAGTAGGTGATGAAGAACAGGGAGCAGAAAATGGAAAGCATCGTGAGGGCCACGTAGGGCCCGTCGAAGCGGTTCCCCGCTGCGGAGGAGACAGTCGCGTGCGGAACGAGCATCATCAGGCGGCTGATGACGCTCATGCCCTGGCAGAAGGAGATCAGGCGCAGGGGCCAGGCGGCCGCGCTGCGGCGGATGAGGACCTGCACGAGGGCGATGGCCGCGAAACAGCACAGCAGGACCGGCAGCCACCATTCCTGGCTGGCCGGAGAGAAGGAGGAGGGCGGCATCATCAGGATGGGCACCGGACTGAGGCACAGAAGCATCCGCCGGAAGGTCCGATTCCCGATCCCTTTTTTCCGCATGGACCGGTTATACCATCCCGCGCCGCCGTTGTCGAGAAAATTGTGGGGATCGAGCCAAGAGTGGGATTTGAACTCACGACCTGCGCATTACGAGTGCGCTGCTCTACCAACTGAGCTATCTTGGCCTGCCACGACGGGCTTCCGATCGACTGTCATTGCCCGCGTCGCGGGAAGCAAAATACAACAAAGCGGCGAAAGAATCAAGCTTCTCCGGAGGCTTCCGATAATGAAGTGACGGCGGGGCATCGGGATGCGGCCATCCTCTTCGGGCCGCATCCCGGCGTAGCCCGACCGCAAGGAGGCCCATCCTGGTTCGGGGATTGTATACCGGTGCGAGCGGCATGATGGTCCAGCAGAACCGGCTGGACACCATCGCCAACAACCTCGCCAATGTCGACCTCACGGGCTACAAGAAGGATACGGCCGTCTTCAAGGCGTTCCCGCAGATGCTGATGCGCCGGATGAACGACGACGGCGTCCATGTCCTTCCCCTGGGTTCCGTGGACGCGACCCCCATCGTGGGCACGGTGGGCACCGGAGTGGAGCTGAACGAGGTGTTCACGGTCTTCGAACAGGGCGCGCTGAAGCAGACGGAGAACGACTTCGACATGGCCCTGGAGGGCAAGGGATTCCTCGCGGTCCAGACGGAGAACGGGGAACGCTATACCCGCAATGGATCCTTCCTTGTCGACTCCGACGGGTTCCTCGTCACGAAGAACGGCGACAAGGTCCTTGGGGAGAACGGCCCCGTCCAGTTGAAGCTCAACAACTTCGTCGTCGATCAGGACGGCACGATCTGGCAGAACGAACGCTTCGCCGGCAATCCCCGCCGCGTGGTATCCCAGCAGGAGAACGAGTGGGACCAGCTGCAGAAGGTGGACCGCCTGAAAATCGTGAACGTGGACAGGCCGCGATACCTCGCCAAGGAGGGGAATTCCAACTGGAAGACCACGGAAGAGTCGGGGGATGCCGAGATCCTCGACGGGGGCGCACGCCCCCGCGTCCGCCAGGGATTCGTCGAATCCTCGAACGTCAATTCCGTGACGGAAATGGTGGAGATGATCGAAGTGAACCGGGCCTACGAGGCCAACCAGAAAACCATCCAGACCGAGGATTCCCTCCTCGGGAAACTGCTCAATGAGGTGATCAAGGTATGATGCGATCTCTGTGGACCGCGGCGTCCGGCATGACCGGACAGCAATTCAACATCGATACGATCTCGAACAACCTGGCCAACGTGAACACCACGGGCTTCAAGCAGATGCGTCCGGACTTCGAGGATCTGCTCTACCAGACGCAGCGTCTGGCGGGCACGCCGGCCACGGAGGTCACGGTCCTGCCCACCGGCGTGCAGGTCGGCCATGGAGTGAAGGCTGCGGCCACGCAGCGGATCTTCACGCAGGGGGCGCTGCAGGCCACGGGAAACGTGAGCGACATGGCCATCGAGGGGGAAGGATTCTTCCGGGTCCTGCTCTACGACGGCACCTACGGCTATACCCGGGACGGATCCTTCAAGATCGATTCCAATGGGCAGCTGGTGAACTCCAACGGATACAAGTTCATGCCGGAAGTCGTCCTGCCCCAGGGATTCATCGCGGACAGCCTTTCCGTCTCCCAGGACGGCCGGATCACTGTGAAGGTGTCCGGAAGCGACGATCCCATCCAGGTGGCCCAGATCGAGATCTACCGGTTCGTCAATCCCGCCGGTCTTCAGGCGGTCGGGGAGAACCTCCTCAAGGTGACCAATGGTTCCGGGGATCCGATCCCGGGACGGCCCGGTTTCGAAGGCATGGGCAAGGTGCTGCAGAAGTTCCTGGAAATGTCCAACGTCTCCGTCGTCAAGGAGATGGTCAACATGATCGTCGCCCAGAGGGCTTATGAGATGAATTCGAAGGCCATCCAGACTTCGGATTCCATGCTGGCCACGGCCACATCCCTGAAAAGATAGGGTGAGGTGATCCGATGAATATAGGCTCCGTTTCCCCGGCCGCCCATGTCCCCGTGAAGATCGACAAGTCCTCCGAACTCTACAAGGCATGCGAGGATTTCGAGTCCCTCCTGATCAAACAGATGCTGGACGCGATGCGGAAGACCGTTCCCAAGGATGGAATGCTCGATGGCGCCATTGGGCAGGACATCTATGAGGACATGCTTTATGACGAATACGCCCAGCAGATGACAAAGACATCGCAGTTCGGGCTCGCGCGGATGATCTATGAGCAGGTTTCCAGACCCGCGTAGTGTATGTAAAATATCCTTGACGTTGCATGCTTGGTATGAAAATGTAGACGGTTCGACGTCGAACAGTCCGATCCACATTGTTTCATTTATAAATATCTACATTTAAAGGAATTAGAAGCAACTCAGAAAAAACAAATATGGCATGCTTATTGCATCATTGTAGCCATGGAGGCAATAATGGCGAGGAAGAGGCAGATTGCCTCACCTGAAGACAACCTGAAAGCCTACTTCGCCCAGATCAAGAAAGCAAAACTCCTCACGTTCGAGGAGGAGCTGCAGCTTTCCAAGAGGATTCTGTCGGGCGACGAGAAAGCCAGGAAGATCCTCGTGGAGGCGAATCTGCGTCTGGTGGTCCGCATCGCCAAACATTACATGGCTCCTGAAGTGACACTGCTGGACCTGATCCAGGAGGGAAACCTGGGATTGATCCGCGCCGCTTCAAAATACGATTTCCGCAGGGAAGTGCGGTTTTCCACATATGCTTCCTGGTGGATCAAGCAGTCCATCGTCCGCTCCCTGTCCAACAAGAAGAGGGTGATCCGGCTTCCCCACAGGCAGGAAGAGAAGCTGCGCCGGATCAATAAGGTATATGGCAACCTGTCACAGACCCTGATGAGGTCGCCGACGCTCGTGGAAGTCGCCGAAGAGATCGGAATGCAGGAATCGGAGGTGGCGGCCATTCTCAACGCGTCGACTTCCGTCGCGTCGCTCGATTCCACGGGAGCGGGGGATTCCGGCAGCCTGCACGACATGATCGAGGACAAGGCCTACGATCCCGCAAGGCTGTTCATGCATGAGAGCCTGCGGGCCGATACGATGAAATTCCTCGATAGCCTCACCGAGAAGGAGAAGAAGATCATCCTCTACCGTTTCTCCTTCATGGGCGGCAAACGCTACACCCTGAAGCGGATCGGAGACGAGCTCGGGATCTCCCCGGAGACCGTCCGACAGATCGAGATCCGGGCGCTCAAGAGGCTGAAGCACTTCTCCGATGAGCTGAAGGAGTATGTATACAATTGACTTCCTCCGGGGGTGATGGATGGGAAAGAAATCCCTGTCCCGCGCCCGGACCTGGGCCCTTCTGCTGGTAGCTGTCATCGGCTGCCTTTCCGCAGTCCTGTTCGCGCTCCTTCCCGGGAAGGGACAGCCCGCGCCGGCGGCTTCGCTTCCCGGGACGGACGCCCCTGCCCCCGTCGCGGCGCCTCCCGCGGACCCCGTGAGCCGGGACGCCGTCACGGATGTTCCCGCGGGGCCGCCGCAGACCGTGTCGGCGCCGCAAACCGCGGAACCGGACAAACCGACGGAACCGCCCCCCGCGAGGAACACGGTCGCGGCGCCGGAAAAAACCTCGAACACGGCCCCGTCGGCCAAGCCGACGGCCAGGCGGGAGCACCCGCAACGCCGCGGAAAGATCGCCGTCGTGATCGATGACGCCGGCTACAGCCTCCCTGATCTGGATGCCTTCCTGCGCTTCCCCGGCAAGCTCACCGTAGCCGTGATCCCGGCCCTTGCGAACAGCACGGAAGCGGCCCGCCGCGTGAGGGCCGCGGGCAAGGATCTGCTCATCCATGTCCCCATGGAACCGACAAACGGCGAGGATCCGGGCCCCCTGTTCCTGGGCACGGGCCGGGTGGATGAAGTGGAGGCCCTGATGCGCCGTTTCGCGGATTCCGTGCCCGGCGCGATCGGGATCAACAACCACATGGGCTCCCGGGCCACGGCGGACAAGGCCTTGATGGAAGAACTGATGCGGTGGATGAAGCGCGAAGGGGGGCTGTTCCTGGACTCCAGGACCACGGCGGAGACCGTGGCCGCGGAGGCGGCCCGCGCCCATGGGGTGCCCTATGCGGCCCGTGACGTGTTCCTTGACGTCGGTACGTCGCAGAAGGAGATGCTCGCCGCCTTCCGGGGCGGCATGGCCACGGCCGGCGCCCGGGGTTCCGTCATCATGATCGGCCATGTACAGAATCGGGGCGTGTTGGATATATTGGAGGCCATGAACGACGATCTTGCGGGACAGGGTTTCGCGCTTACGGGACTCCGGGAGCTCGTTTCCACGGGCAGGGAGCGCTGAAGGTGAGGATCCTGGGCATCGAAAGCTCCTGCGACGAGTGTTCCGCGGCCGTCGTGGAGGACGGGTCGCGGATCCTGAGCAATCTCATCCTGAGCCAGATCGATTTCCACAAGCCCTACTACGGGGTGGTGCCGGAGATCGCCTCGAGGAAGCACATCGAGTGGATCGAGGGGGTCGTGCGCGACGCCCTCGATCAGGCGGGCGTCGCGGCGGGGGAGATCGACGCGGTGGCCGTGACGGCGCGTCCCGGCCTGATCGGCTCCCTGCTGGTGGGCCTTTCCTTCGCCAAGGCGCTCGCCTACGGCCTCGGCAAACCCCTGATCGGCGTGGACCATATCCTGGCCCACCTCTACGCGCCGCATCTGGAGAAGGAGATCCCGTACCCCTACGTCGGGCTCCTGGTCTCGGGCGGCCACACGATCATCGCACGGGTCGATTCCTTCGACGGAATCGGCATCCTGGGCACTACCATCGACGACGCGTGCGGCGAGGCCTTCGACAAGGTGGCCAAGCACTACGACATGGGCTTCCCCGGCGGCGTGGCCGTGGACCGCTTGAGCCGCGAAGGCGACGGGAGGGCGTTCCGCTTCCCCAAGCCCCATCTGTACAAGGGAGACAGCAGGTACGACGTGTCCTATTCGGGGCTGAAGACGGCCGTGATCCACCAGAGCGACCAGTTCTGGGACGGCAAGTCCCCCAAGAGCCTCGCCAACATCGCCGCCTCGTTCCAGCGGACCGCCGTCGACATCCTGGTGGACCGTGTCCTCCTCGCCGCCGAGGACACGGGCCTCAAGCGGATCGTCGCGGGAGGGGGAGTGGCGGCCAACAGCTATCTGCGTTCCCGCCTCCAGGGGGAGAAGGGCGTGGAGGCGGTCTTCCCTTCCCTGAAGCTGTGCACCGACAATGCCGCGATGGTGGCGGGCATCGGATATCACATGCTCATGGCGGGAAAGACGTCCGGGCTCGAGCTGAACGCGGAAGCCCGGGTCCCCCTGTTCAAACGGTCGTACCCGTAGGGGACATGAGGCTGTCGATGTCCTCCCCGGGCTCGTGCAGGATGGGGGAGGGGGAATCCTTCAGCGCGAGCAGGCGGGAGGCCACCTCGTCCACGGCACGGCAGTAGGACGCATCGGGCCGGGAAACCGCCAGGGGCTGCCTGGCCTGCACCGAATGCGGCACGTGGGGATCCGCCGGCAGAAGCCCGAAGTACTCCACGTCGAGCCCGAGGTTCTTCACGGCGATCTCGCGCAGCTTCACGCACAGCGCCACGTCGGAGGCGTCTCCGCCCATGTTCATGAGGACCTTGGGATACAGGCGCTTGAGCTGGCTTCTCGCCTTCTCTCCCGATTCCGGCCTGATCCCCGAGAGCGTTTCAAGAAGCGCGGGCAGCCGCAGCGGGGAGCCTTCGATGCGCTTGGATGCGAAGGACGAGATGGCGGTCCGTTCCGGGCTCTTGGCGGGGAAACTCAGGAGCAGAAGGCGGAAGAGCACCGTCTTCAGGAGCGAATAGGCATTGAGGATGGACGTGGTCTCCGGGGTGATGACGAGGATTCCCGTCGAGGACAGGAGCCAGAAATCGGCCACATTGAAGGACGTCCCCGCGCCCAGATCCAGGATCACGAAGTCCGCGTCGAGGGAGAGGATGCCCTTCATGATCCGGCGTTTCGTGAAGTAGGGCATGTTGGCGGTTCCGGGCAGGAGGCCGTCCCCGGGGATCAGGTAGAGGCGTTCCACCCCCGTCTCCACGGGCAGCGCGGCGAAGGCCGATTCCTCCCCCGCGATGAAGCCTCCAAGGCCCGGGTGCCTGTTCTTCACGCCGAGCAGGGTGTGCAGGTTGGAGCCCCCCAGGTCCAGGTCCACCAGCACCACGGTCTTGCGCCTCCTGGCGAGTGTCACGCCGAGGTTGGCGACGAAGACGGTTTTTCCCACGCCTCCTTTGCCGCTGGCCACCGGATGAAGCAGCGTCATGATGCGGAAAGGATAGCCCATGGCGGAGCGTCCTGGCAAGGATGCACCGAGTCCGCCCCGCGGGAAACGGCCCGTCGGGGACATTGACACCGGCATCCCCAGGGATTAGGATCTGCGGGAAAGATGGAAGAAGCAACGGGAGAGGAACATGCATAACGTGCTGGTACTCTATGCGCCGGACACCGAGGGTGCGCGCCGCGCCGTGGCCCGCCTCACGGCGGCGTTTGACGCATCCCTCTTCACCGTGACCGCCCGGCCCGCCGGCACTTCCCACATTCCCAACATCGCCGCGGCGGACATCGTGCTGTTCGCCACGGAATCCGGTTCCTCGAAGGGGCTGCATCCCGACTGGGACGAGCTGGTGCGCGCCTTCTCCGGGGTGAATCTGGCCGCCCGGATGGGCGCCATCATTTCCCTTGGGGAGGGCGCGGGGGCTTCCGGCATGCGCCGGGCGCTGCGGGACACGGAGATGACCCTCCTGGGCGAGGAACCCGTGCTTTCCAAGGTTTCCGACGCGGATCTGCGCCGTTGGGTGGGGGAGCTGACCGCCCGTTTCAAGGAGTTTTGCGATGCGCGCGGACTTTGACCTGGATGCGGTGATCCGCAAGATCCCCGATTTCCCCAAGAAGGGGATCCTGTTCTACGACATCACGAGCATCCTGACGGATCCGAGGGCTTTCGCCTGGTGCATCCGGCGCATGGGGGACCTCTACGACGGCAAGCCCCTGGACGCCGTGGCCGCGGTGGAGGCGCGGGGCTTTCTGTTCGCGGCGCCCTATGCATGCGCCCGCGGCCTTCCCCTGATCCTCGTACGCAAGAAGGGGAAGCTTCCCGGCGCCACCTACAGGGCCACCTTCAAGCTGGAGTACGGGGAGGATTCCGTCGAGGTGCACAAGGCGGACGTGAAGGCCGGAATGAAAGTCCTCCTCGTGGACGACCTGATCGCGACGGGCGGGACGCTGCATGCGGCCTCCGGGCTCATCGGCCAGGGAGGCGCGAAGGTCACGGAGATCTTCGGCATCGTGGGGCTTCCCTTCCTGAACTACGCAAAGGCGCTGGACGGGATTCCCGTCACCACCCTGATCGAATACCGCGGGGAATGACGTCCCGCCTAAAAAAAAGACGGCCCGGAGGCCGTCTTTTTTTTATTCCATGACCCGTCCACGCGCCGTGTAGCCGGTGTGCAGGAGATGATGGCTCACCTCGCCCAGCGGCTTGCCGAGGAAATCCTTGTAGATCGCCTGGATGTCCGGATTCTCGTGGGATTTCCTGATGCCCTTTCCCTTGTCCTCCGCGTAGATGGACTCAGCGCGCATCTTGCGGATCTCCCATGTTGTCGGGATGGGTTGTCCTCCGCCTCCCAGGCAGCCGCCCGGGCAGCTCATGACCTCGATGAAGGCATAGGGGGACGTGCCCTTTTCCACGTCCTCGAGGAGCTTCCGTGCATTGCCCAGGGTATGGGCCACGGCCACCTTGATCTTGGTGCCGGCCAGATCCACCTCGGCGGTCTTGATGCCGTCCATGCCGCGCGCGGGGGTGAAGTCGATGGACGGCAGGGGCTGGCCGGTGACCACCTCATAGGCGGTGCGCAGGGCCGCCTCCATCACGCCACCCGTGGCGCCGAAGATCACCGCGGCACCCGTGGAGGCGCCCAAGGGGCTGTCGAATTCCTCCTCGGGGAGGCTTTCGAAGCCGATCCCCGCCTCCTTGAACATGCGGGCCAGCTCCCGGGTCGTCAGGGCGTAGTCCACGTCCCAGAACTCGTCCTTCTTCCCCAGGTCCATCTTTTCCTTCCAATAGTGGAAGGCGCCCTTCATCTCGGGACGCTTCACCTCGAACTTCTTGGCGGTGCAGGGCATGATGGAAACCACGACCATCTTGCGGGGGTCGATGCCCGCCTTCTGCGCATAGTAGCTCTTCGCCAGGGCGCCGAACATCTGCTGCGGCGACTTGCAGGTGGACAGGTGGGGCAGGGAGGCGGGGAAGAAATGCTCGATGAACTTGATCCATCCCGGGGAGCAGGAGGTGATCATGGGAAGCGTACCTTTGTTGGTCAGCCGCTGGATCAGCTCATGGCCTTCCTCCATGATCGTGAGGTCAGCGGTGAACTGCGTGTCGAAGACCTTGTCGAAGCCGATACGGCGCAGCGCGGACACCATCCTGCCGGTCACCAGGGCCCCGGGATCCATGCCCATGGCCTCCCCGATGCCCACGCGGATGGCGGGCGCCGTCTGGACCACGACGGTCTTGCCGGGATCCATGAGGTCCTTCCAGACGGCCTCCGTGTCGTCGTGCTCCACGATGGCCGCCGTGGGGCAGACGATGGCACATTGGCCGCAGTTGGTGCAGGCGACGTTCCCGAGGCCCTTGTCCATGTAGGTCGTCACCTTGGTGCGGGAGCCGCGCCCGCCGAAGCCGATGGCGTGGACGGTCTGCACGTTGGCGCAGACGGCCACGCAGCGGCCGCACAGGATGCACTTGTCGGAATCCCTCGTCACGGACGGGGAACTCGCGTCGGGCCGGTCGGGCTTCCGCGTGCGCGGGAAGCGTACGTCCTTGATCCCGAGGGCTTCCGCCATCGCCTGCAGCTCGCAGTTCCCGTTGCGGACGCAGGTCAGGCAGTCCCTCGGATGATTGGCGAGGAGCAGCTCCACATTGGTCCTGCGCGCCTCGCGGATGGCTTCATTGAAGGTGGCGATCTCCATGCCGGGGGAAACCTTGGTCACGCAGGAGCGTATGAGGGACTTGGCGCCCTTCACGTCGACCACGCAGACGGCGCAGGATGCATTGTCGCTTACCCCCTCGAGGTAGCAGAGCGTGGGAATGGCGATGCCGACGGACCGGCAGGCCTGCAGGATGGTCTGGTCGCGGGAGACCTCGCATTTCCGTCCGTCGATCGTGAGCTGTACGGCGTTTTCCACGGTTGTTTTCATTTCCGCTCCTCCTTCACGTCGCAGCGCAGGCAGCGGCTGGCTTCCCGGTGCGCCTGTTCTCCGGTGAATCCCTGGGCCACCTCCACGAAGCTCTTGATCCTGTCCTTCACGGCGGTCTTGCGGCCGTAGTTCCGCGGCCCCCCTTCCGGCTGGGCGGGGACCTGGTTCCCGTAGGCGATCTTGGGGAACAGGGAGTGGAAACGGCGTTCCCCGGTCAGGTAGTAGTCGATGGCCTCGGCGGCCTTCTTGGCCTGTCCCATGGCCTCCGCCGCCGTGGCGGGGCCGCTCACCGCGTCGCCGCCGGCGAACACGTGGTCCACGCTGGTCTGCAGGGTGAACGGGTTGACCTCGATGGTGCCGTTTCCCCGCGTCTTGATGCCCACGTCCTTCACGAAACCGGATTCCACGCGCTCCCCCGTGGCGATGACGAGGGAATCGCAGGCGATGATGTCGGTTTCCCCTGTGGCCACCGGCTTCCGCCTTCCCGACGCGTCCGTCGGCCCCAGCTTCATCTTCATGATCTCCAGCGCGTGCACGCGGCCGTTGCCGTCGCCGATCACCTTGTTGGGGCTTGCCATGAACACGAACCGGATCGCCTCGGCCTCCGCGTCCTCGATCTCGGATTCATTGGCCGGCATGGATGCCTTGTCCCGCCTGTAGACCACGGTCACATTGGCGCCGAGGCGCAGGGCGGTGCGCGCCATGTCGATGGCCACGTTCCCGGCGCCGACGATGGCCACGTTTTCCCCCAGGGGCGGCATCTTCTTCTTGGCGAACAGTTCCAGGAGCTCGTAGCCCAGGTAGACGCCCTTCAGCGAGTCGCCGGGAATGGAAAGGGGGATGTCCTTCTGCGCCCCGACGGCCAGGAAGACCGCGTCGTTGTCCTTGGCCAGCACAGACAGGCTCAAGTCCTTCCCGATCGTCGTGTTGAAGACGAACTTCACGCCCAGCTTCCGGATGAAATCGGCCTCCTTCTCGAGCACTTCGGAAGGCAGCCTGTAGTTGGGGATCCCGTAGCGTGTGATCCCGCCGCATTTGGCGTGGTTGTCGTAGACCGTGACCTTGTGTCCCAGGCGGACCAGATAATAGGCCGCCGTGAGTCCGGCAGGTCCCCCGCCGACGATGGCGATGCTCTTGCCCGTGGGATCGTGCTTCTCCTTGATGATCTTGTCGTAGATCTGCTTCTCCTTGCCCATCTTGTACATCGTGTCCGCCAGATAGCGGTGGATCTCCCCCTGGGAGACCGGCGCGTCCACCGTTTCCCGGCGGCAGCGCATCTGGCAGTGGAAGTGGCAGATCCGTCCGATGGTGCCCGGCAGGGGATTGTCCCGTAGGGTGCTTTCGAAGGCGTCCTCCAGCCGACCCTCCTTCAGGAGCTGGAGGTAGCCCGGGATGTTCATGTGCATGGGGCAGGAGTTCTCGCACAGCTCCAGGAACAGGTCCTGGCAGACTCCCGCCTGACAGCGGTTCTCCTTGATGTGGGCAAGGTACTCGTCCCGGAAGTACTTCAGCGTGGTCTGCACGGGATTGGCGCTGGTCTGGCCCAGGGCGCAAAGCGAGGAGTTCTTGATGACTGAGGCCAGGCTCTCCAGGGTGTCCAGGTCCTTCTCCGTGGCCTTGCCGCGGGTGATGCCGTTGAGGATGGCCAGGGACTGGGAAAGGCCTTCCCGGCAGGGCGTGCATTTGCCGCAGGATTCGGAGGCGGTGAACTCGACGAAGTAGCGGGCCACGTCGACCATGCAGTTGTCCTGGTCCATGACGACCATGCCTCCGGAGCCCATGATGGCGCCCAGGGAATTGAGGGACTCATAATCCACGGGCGTATGGAAGTGGTCCGAGGGGATGCACCCGCCGGAGGGACCGCCGGTCTGCACAGCGCGGATCTTCTTTTTTTTCCCGGCGCCTTCCCCCATCTGGTATACGATGGTTTCCAGGGAGGTTCCCAGGGGGAGTTCCACGAGCCCCGTGTTCTTCACCTTGCCGACAAGGGAGAAGACCTTCGTGCCCGGGCTGGTCTCCGTCCCCGTTTCGGTGAACCATTTCCCCCCGCGGGCCAGGATGACGGGCACGTTGCACCATGTCTCCACGTTGTTGATGTTTGTCGGTTTGCCGTACAGGCCTTTCTGCGCCGGAAACGGCGGACGCGGCATCGGCCGGCCGGCCCTGCCCTCGATGGACGCCATGAGGGCCGTCTCCTCTCCGCAGACGAAGGCGCCGGCGCCCTCCACGATCTCCAGGTCGAACGGGAAGGAGGAACCGCAGGCCTTCGGCCCCAGAATCCCGTATTCCCGCGCGTCCGCCACGGCCTTGCGCAGGCGTTCCACGGCCAGCGGATACTCCGCGCGCACGTAGACGATGCCCTTGGTGGCGCCCATGGCAAAGGCGCCGATCAGCATCCCCTCGATCAGCATGTGGGGATCGCTTTCGATCTCGTTGCGGTTCATGTAGGCGCCCGGGTCCCCCTCGTCGGCATTGCAGATGACGTACTTCTGGTCCGCCTCCACGACCTTCATCAGTTCCCATTTGCGCCATGTGGGGAAACCGGCGCCGCCCCGGCCGCGCAGCTTGGAGACCTTCATCTCCGCGATGACCGCGTCGGGGCTCATCTCCCGCAGCGCCTTGAAGACGGCCCGGTAGCCTCCCACGGCGATGTACTGTTCGATGTTCTCCGGGTCGATGAGGCCGCAGTCGCGAAGCACGATCTTCTTCTGCCCCTGGAAGAAGGGGATCTCGTTCCACGGGGGGATCGTGGGGAGGCCGCTTCCATAGGAGATCTTTCCCGTCAGGAAGTCCCAGTCCTCGATCTTGAAGAGGGCCTTCTTCGGCTGGATGGTTCCCGAGGAGACCTGCTGCAGGAGCTTCGGCACGTCCTTTTCCGTCACCCTGTGGAAGAAGACCATGGGCTGCCCGGGCAGGACGACGGACACGAGGGGCTCCTCGGCGCAGAAGCCGAAGCAACCCACCTTGGCCAGGATGAAATCCGTCCCCTTCTTTTTCTGGCCCGCCGCGAGCGCCGCGTATACGACGTCCGCTCCATTGCCGATGCCGCAGGTGCCCATGCCCACGGAGACCAGAGGTTTGGCCGGCCGCAGGCCCGTCAGCGCCGTTTTCTGGATCCTTTCCAAGGCGCCCAGATCAGCCGCTTTCATCGTTTCCCCCCCTTCATGAGCCTGTTCAGGGTCTTCAGGAGCTTGCCCTCCGTGACGTTGCTGTGGATGACCCCGTCGATGGAAACGACGGGGGAGAGCGCGCACTGACCGAAGCAGGCCACGGTCCTCAAGGTGAACCTGTTGTCCGGGGTCGTGAAGGAGGGCTCCCCCTCCTCGAGGCTTTCGCTGCCGCCCAGGAGGCGCGCCACGGATTCCAGGATGGCCTTGGATCCCTTGGTGTGGCAGGCGGTGCCGCGGCAGACCACGATGGAATGCTCCCCCTGAGGCTTGAGGTTGAAGAAGGAATAGAAGGTGACCACGCTGTAGATCTGGGACAGCGGGATTTCCGTCTTTTTCGATATGTAGTCCAGGGTTTCCTTGGGGAGGTACCTGTACCTGTTCTGTCCCTGAGCCTCTTCCAGAAGCCCCAGGAGGGCCCCCGGATTCCCGCCGAACCTGCCGATCATCTCGTCCACTTTCTTTTCGGGAACCCACATCTGCAAGCTCTTCTCCATGCGTTTCCCCTTTCCGCGATTCGAATTGTGAATGGATGCACGATAACCCCGAGTTTTTTCGATGTCAAGCCCCTTTTACAAACAGCTGTGTGAACCCGGAAAACCCCCGGATGCAACCGGTTGACCCCTTTTCAATCCACGGCTACAGTAGCGGTGTCGGGAGGCTCCGTGGGGAAGGTCATTTTGAAGGCCGCCGATCTGGACGGGTATCTCAGCGCCTCGGATCGAGGGCATGTCGAGCAGATGCAGCGGAGGTTCTCCGCCGCCTACGAGATCTTCGCCGCCTTGTCGGCGCCCGATGCGCGGGACGGAGCCGCGACGGACCGACTCATCGCCCTGTACAACGACCTCGGCAAGGACATGCAGGAGATCGTCGGCGCGGAGCCACGGATCCACGTGTATTCCTTCGAGACGCCGCGGACGGCCCATGGGGAGGTGTCGCGCCTGATCGCCAAACTACGCGACGTGCGCACGGAGCATCCCGAGTTCGTCTACTACATCCAGCGGGCCTACGAGCTGCTGTTCAACTTCGCCTTCACGGGGGAGAGCGGCGGGCAGAAGAACCACATCGTCGTGCGCACGCCGGTGAACGTGCCCGTGCAGAACTACGCGGTCCATAAGATCCCGGACGTGGACGCGAAGATCGAGAACGGCGTGATGTGCGTGCTCCTGCGCGGCGCGCTGCTTCCCTCCATGATCATGTCCAAGGAGATCCAGGAGTTCTCCTCCCGCAACTACGTGACGCCCTTCGCCCTCTTCAAGATCTCCCGCGACGACACCAAGGAAGAGGGGACGATGGAGTACATCCTGAACCTCGACCGGTCCTATTTCGATCCGGCCGCATTGGACGGCCGGGACCTGTTCTTCGCCGATCCGATGAACGCCACGGGCGGAAGCCTGGTGACCGTCATGAAGTACCTCCAGGGACTCGGGGTGAGGCCCCGTTCCATCAAGTTCTTCAACGTCATTTCCGTCCTGAAAGGCGCCCTACGGATCGTGCGGGCCCTGGAAAACGTGGAGATCTTCACCCTCTGGATGGATCCCGTCCTGAACCAGAAGGCCTATATCCTTCCGGGACTCGGGGACGCGGGAGACCGGATCAACGGCGCGGACCGCGGGGAGCGGTCCCGCAACATCATCCAGCTGATCGCCGATTACGGCTCCGGCATCGCCTCCCTGTACAGGGCGCAGGTCCGGCAGATCGAGGAGACCGTCCTGGGAGGCCTTCCGTGATCCTGTTCCTGGCTTTTTCCGTCCCGCTTCTGTGGCTCTTCCTGGTCTATTCCCGCTGGGAGCGGGAGCTCGCGCCGAACCGGCTGGCTTGGTTCCAGGTCAGCCTGCGCGGAATCCTCGCGGGGATCCTGGGACTGATCCTCCTCACGCAGCTGCGCAGGCTCTTCGGATTCGCATGGCGGCCCCGGGTGCTGCTGTTCGGCTCCGTGCTGCTTGCGGATCACCTGACGCCGGTGCTCCTGTCCGTCGGCGCGGCGATCCTGGTCCTGCAGGGGATCACGCGGAACCAGCGCGGCGGTGCGCTGTTCCTCGCGGTTTCCTCGTTCCTGTGCGGCTGGTTCACCGTGCCCGGGGTCGTGGAGGCGGTCACCTTCTGGGGGCGCGGGGATCCCTATGCCCTGATCCTGATGCCCCTGTTGCGCGTCGCCGAAATCCTCGCTCTCGCCCCGCTTTTGGCGCGTTTCCATCCCTGGGAGGGAAGCGACGGGTTCCTCGCCTTGCTCGCCGCCGCGGCCGTCGCCCTGATCGGCGCCCTTCCTTCCTTCCTCTACGACCTGGCCTACCGCGGCCTCGCCGTGATCCTCGCCGCGTGCGCGCTCCTCGCGGTGCTGGCGGTTTTTATCCTGAGCTTCCGCAGGGTCTTCCTGGAACGGTCCGCGGGCATTCCCATCGGCCTTGCCACGGGGACTTCCGCAAGGACCGCCGACAGGTCCGCGCCGAATGCCGCGGGTAAGTCCGCGGCCACGGCAAGGGCCGTTTCGGGGACCACGGACAAGTCCATGTCGGGGACCACGGGCAAGTCCGTGTCGGGGACCACGGACAAGTCCATGTCGGGGACCACGGGCAAGTCCGTGTCCGGGACTCCGGGCAAGCCCGCCTCCCCTGTCAGTTCCCGGCGGCGCAGTCCGCCTGCGGGGCGGAGAGGGCCCGGCCGACGAGTTTGACGAGGAGCGCGGGATCCATGACGAGGTCCGGTCCGTTCTTCCGCCGGTAGGCGGAAGGATCGTTGGACAACGCGCTGACGATCATGTGGTAGACGGCGAGGGAAGCCTTCTGCATGTCCAGGGACCCGTCGAAGAGCCCTTCGTCGATGCCCTGTTCGATGATGGAGCGGATGGTTTCCATGCCTTCCGAGAAGAAGTCCCGCGCCGCGCGGGAACCCACCCAGCGCGGCAGCAGGTCATTGCCGGGCACGTTGAGGTCCCGGAAGATGGGATACGCGTCCAGGAACCAGGCGTACGTGGTGACGAAGATCTCAAGCTTCTGCGGGGCGCTCACCGCCGCCTTGGCTTTCTGGGAATACTGATAGGCGAACTCGTTGTACGTCTCCGCCATGACCGTGAAGAACAGCTCTTCCTTGTTCTTGAAGTAGTTGTAGAACGTGGGTTTGGAAATGCCCGTCTCCTCGATCAGGTCCGAGAGGGACGCCTTGCGGTAGCCGAATTTGTGGAAATACTCCCGCGCGGTCTCGACCGTCCTCTCGCGCTTGTCTTCCGTCGTGGCGGTGTGCGTACTGGAGCCCATTCCTACACGCGCCCCGCGCTTCCCAGCACCTCGCGGTTCTTCCGTTCGATGAGCTTGGTCAGCTCCTCACGGGCGGGGCCAAGGTAGCCGCGGGGATCGAAGTTCTTGGGATCCTCGGCGAAGCACTTGCGGATCATGGCGGTCATCACGAGCCGTCCGTCGGAATCGATGTTGATCTTGCAGACCGCGGAACGGGCCGCCTTGCGCAGCTGGTCCTCGGGCACTCCCACGGCGCCTTCCATCTTGCCGCCGTACTGGTTGATCATCGCCACGTATTCCTGGACCACTGAGGAAGCCCCGTGGAGCACGATGGGGAAGCCGGGGATCCGCTTTTCCACCTCTTCCAGGATGTCGAAGCGGAGGGGAGGAACGCTCTCGCCGGGCTTCACCTTGAACTTGTAGGCTCCGTGCGAGGTGCCGATGGAGATGGCCAGGCTGTCCACTCCGGTCTTCTTCACGAAGGCTTCCACGTCGTCGGGGTTGGTGTAATGGGATTTCGCGGAGGACACCTCGTCCTCGATCCCCGCGAGAACCCCCAGTTCCCCTTCCACGGTCACGTCGTACTTGTGGGCGTATTCCACGACCTTCTTCGTGACCTCCACGTTCTTGTCGAAGGGATTCGCGGATCCGTCGATCATCACCGAGGAGAAGCCGGACTCGATGCAGGATACGCAGGTCTCGTAGGAATCGCCGTGGTCCAGATGGAGGCAGACGGGGATGGGTACGCCCGAAGCCTTGACGATCTCCATGGCCCCCTGGGCCATGTAGCGCAGCAGGATCTGGTTGGCATACTTGCGGGCGCCCTTGGAGACCTGGATGATTACGGGGGACCTGCTGTTGATGCATCCCTGGATGATGGCCTGGAGCTGTTCCATGTTGTTGAAGTTGTATGCCGGGATGGCGTAGCCGCCCTGCATCGCCTTGCGGAACATGTCCTTGGTGTTCGAAAGACCTATTTCCTTATAGCTGACCATATATCACCCTCACCTTCTCGTGCATTCCATATTGGCCACCGCGCCGATCGCTGTCAAGAGAGTCGTGAAGTCCCCGCATGCGCCCCATTGATGCGGTCCCGTGACGGTGATAACCTGAACCGTGTCGTTGCTCGTTCCTGTTCGAGCCGTCCTGATCTGCCTGCCGCTGATCCTCTGCGGTTGCGGGCGTCCTTTGGCATTGGTGTTCCTGGAACCCGCCTTCTGGGACGCCGCCGGAGGCGGGGAGGTGCTCAAGAAGGGCCTGGAGCGCGCGGCCCACGGGGAAGGATGGAAGGCCCGCATCGTCCTTGCGGAAAACGGCAAGGGCGGTCCATCGCAACAGCTGGAAGCCCTGCTTTCCAAGGAGCGGATCCCCACCGTGGTCCTGGGGCCGTTCCTGTCCTTCGAAGGGATGCGCCTCGCCAACTCGTTCCCGGCAACCCGGTTCCTCCTCATCGACGGATACGCCGGGGAGGACACGGCCGCCAACACGACGCAGCTCCAGTTCGACAGGCGGGACGCGTTCCGTGAAGCCGGGATCGCATCCGCGCTTTCCGCCGCGGACGGGACGGCGGGTCCCGTGGGGAAGGTGGGAATCCTGCGGATGATCCCGGCGGGCGCAGGGGACTTCGAGGGCGACGCGTTCCGCGATGGTGCGGAAGGGATTTCCGGAAGCGGAACCGTGGTGATCCGGGAATTGCCTGAGTCGGCGGACCGTTCCAGGGCGCGCCTCCTGCTGGAGGAGATGCGGGAAGCGGGCGTGGAGCTGTTCCTGCTGCGGGCGGGCAATCTGGCGCCCTTCCTTCTGGATTCCTTGAGGGAGACGGGGGGGACGGCCGTGGTGGAGGATTGGGCATCCTCCCGCATGCTGCCGCGGCAGGTGTTCCTGTCCATTGAGGAGGATGTGCCTGCGGCGGTGGGACTCTGTCTCAGCCGCAATGCCGCCGGGCGTTCCGTCGTGTACGGGCCCGTCCGGATCATGGCGGGGGAGGCGCGGACCCTGCCTGCGCCGCTTCGCGAAAGGGTGGATCATGTCGGACGCTGACCGTAGGGGCGGGGAGCGCGCGGAAGGGGCGGGTGGACGTCGACCGTCCTGGCTGCGGAAGGAACGGAGGTTTCCCCGCCGCGTGCTCGACGGCAAGGGGCGGATTTCCGCCCTGGGCCTGCATACGATCTGCGAGTCGGCCCAGTGCCCCAACCTCACCGAATGCTTCCAGCACGGAAACGCGACGTTCCTGATCCTCGGCGACGTATGCACGAGGGACTGCGCCTTCTGCGCGGTCACCCACGGGATCCCGGGCGAAGCGGATCCGGAGGAGGGGCGCAAGATCGCCTCCTACGCCGCGGAGCACGGGCTGTCCTACTGCGTCATCACCTCGGTGACCCGGGACGACCTTCCCGACGGAGGCGCGGCGCATTTCGTCAGGGTTGTCCGGGACCTGCGCCTTTTGCGCCCTTCGACGCGCATTGAGGTTCTGGTACCCGATTTCGGCGGCCGCGGGGAGGCCGTGGATGCCGTGGCGGATCTGGATCTCGCCGTTTTCGGCCACAATATCGAGACGGTTCCCTCCTTGTATACCCGCATGCGCTCCGGGGCCGACTACGCGCGTTCCCTGGAGGTCCTGCGGAGGGCCGGGACGGGACGGGACCGTCTCCTGCTCAAGTCGGGGCTCATGGCCGGCCTTGGGGAACGCACGGAAGAATGGGAATCCGTCTTCGGCGACCTTGCGGAAGCCGGAGTCCGGATCCTGACGATCGGACAATATTTGAGGCCCGCGGCGCGGAATGCACCCGTCGCGCGCTACCTGCATCCCGAGGAATTCGAGGATTTGGCCGCCCGGGCACGCGCCTGCGGGATCCCCCGGATCGTGGCCGGGCCCTATGTGCGCAGTTCCTACCTGGCGGAGCAGGCATATTTCGGGGGGAAAAATGTTTGACAAAGGTGGGGTAGAGAAATATAATCCGAGTTGACTGCTTGTAATCCAAGGAGAAGACGATGAAGCCGGGAGTCAGATCGCTTTCCATATTGTTCCTCCTCCTGTCCCTCGCGGCTTTCGCGGACGAGTATACGCTGAACCTGACCTCGAGCGTCCTGGAGAGTTTCGATGAACCGGATAAACAGGCGTGGCAGTGGGTCGTTCAGGGAAGCAAGTTCGTGACGGAGGGATATCCCCAGATGACCTATGTGCCCAAGTGGCCCGATGCGCTGTGGGGCAAGAATAAGCAGAATCTGAAGCTGCAATGCCTGGGAATACATGCCAAGTTCGACCGGAAGGCATACAACAGCATCGAGATCATCCCCACCAAGGAGGTGGATGGCAAGCGGGTGGCTTATCCCATTCCCATCCCCGGCAGGGCCAAGATGCTGGACCTTTGGTTTTGGGGCTCCAACCACAATTACTACCTGGAGGTCCATATCCGGGATTTCCAGGGCGTAGACCACGTGCTGAACCTCGGCACCATCAATTTCGCGGGATGGAGGAACCTGAGCGTTTCGCTTCCCACCAACGTCCCACAGTCCGTGCGCTACATTCCCAAGTACAAAGGCCTGGAAATCACCAAACTTGTCGTCTGGACGCGGCCCGAGGAGAAGGTGGACGATTTCTACTGCTATATCGATCAGATCAAGGTCCTCACCGACCTGTTCGAGACGCGGTTTGACGGGGATGAGCTGGCGGACACGGACGTCGTCAACGAGGTGTGGAACGCCACCAAATCGGGTACGGGCAACTAGGAGAGCGTGCACATGAAGAAGATTCTTGCCTTGGTGCTTCTCATCCCGGTCGTCGCCTTCGCGCAGACGGGCCGGGTGGCCACCGGAAACTCGGATGCCTCCACGCAGAAGGTGCAGGCCGGAGACCCGGATGCCACGCGGATCGGCGTAAGCGAAGCCAACCAGGAGCTGGCGATGGTTTCCGTCTCCCGATTCGAGGACGCCGCCTTCTGGTACGCCGGGATGCCCCTGGACCAGGGCCTCGTGACCATCCGCAGCCTGCCGCTTCCCGAGGGGGCCCAGCTGGAGAAGGAAGAGATTCCCGGAGAGAAGGCCGCGGGCATCACGGAATCCAGCCGCAACGTGCTGGGCGTGAAGGTGAACTACTTCAAGCGCGGGCCTTCCTATTTCACCGTCCACCCTCTGCAGCCCCTCCCCGTGGAGGGGATCGTGAAGACCATCTCCGTCTGGGTGGTGGGAAGGAACTACAACCACGTCCTGAAGATCTTCATCGAGGATTACTTCGGCCGCGGCCAGGAATTGACGCTCGGGAAGCTGAACTTCATGGGCTGGAAGAAGCTCACCGTGGCCATTCCGCCCGCCATTGCGCAGACGGAATACCATTACACCTACAAGACGGGCATCAAGATCACGGGATTCAAGGTGGAGTGCGATCCTTTGGAGAGCTACGGGACCTACTACATCTACCTGGACGACCTGCGCTGCGTGACCGACCTGTTCGGCGAGGTGAAGCGGGATCCGGACGACATGTCGGACAGCTGGTGAGATCTGGGGAGGCCGCCGAAAAGGCCCTCGGGGAGACCGGGGGCCTTTTCTTTTTGCGCCGCCCCGTGCTACACTGCATGCCAATGACCCCTGAAGAAGAACTATCCAAGTTGAACAGGCTCCTCAAGCAGTACGAGTCCGTCTACCGTACGACGGCGGACCGGGGGCAGAAGGAACGCGCGGCGAAGCAGATCACGGAGCTCAAGTCGTACCGCGAGAAGCTTCTGTCCGTCTCCCTGATCGACGGGAAGGCGGCCGCCGAGACGCCGCCCGCGGCCAAGGCCGAGGAGCTGGAGGCCTGGCCCATCCTCCTGCGCCTTGACGCCGAGGTGGAGGACGTCTTCGACGGGGACCCGGAAGTGAGGCGCATCCTGCTGTACGCGGGCCACTTCGAAAAGGAGTTCATCCCCCTGCTCGTGGAGGCGCGCCTGAAGCTGGACTTCAAATACTCCCTGGAAAGGGATCAGTTCTACGCGCAGGTCCAGGACCTGAAACGCAAGGCCACGGATTTCATCGACGCGCACGGCAGGATCGCCGCGGGGACGTTTCCCAAGGACATGGACGTGGAGATGCGCAAGCGTAATTTCAAGCTCAAGCGGTTCCTCGGCGTGGAGGAGGCCAAGCTTTTCCGCAAGGCGCTGCGGTTCACGGAAGACCTGATCGAGGACGCGCGGACCGACGGCGTGAAGGTCCTGAACGCCGAGGACCCCATCGAGTTCGATCAATTCGAGGGAAAACGGCTTCTGGCGGGCCATAGCGTGGCCCAGGGCCTGGAGGAGCTCCACACCCTCGCCGTGGAGGCGCTGGACTTCCTGAACGTCCCCGACATCGAGATCCAGGAGACATAGAGTGCAGATCGACATCGAGGCGAACTCCACCATCGGAGAGCAGTCTTTCTTCCAGGGCCGCTTCGCCATCCGGGGCAGCCTGCGCATCGAAGGCCGTTTCGAAGGCCAGGCCCTCCTGGTGGACCAGCTGCAGATCGGGCCCAAGGCCAAGGTGAAGACGGAGATCGTGGCCACCAGCGTGGTGGTCGAGGGGATCGTGATCGGAAGCATCTCCGCCTCCCGCAGGATCCTGCTTCTGTCCACGGCCAGGGTCCTAGGGGACATGCGGACGCCGGAGCTGATCATCCAGGACGGCGTGGTGCTGGAAGGCAAGTGCACCATCAGCCACGTGCAGATCGACAACACGCAGGAATACATCGAATCCCTGTACGACAAGAAATGAAGACCCGCGGGACCAAGGACGTCTGGTTCGCCTACCTGCGGGCCGTCCCGTTCTTCCAGGGCCTGGCCGACGAGGAGATCGGGAGGATCGGCGAGGTCTGCCACGAGAAGTCGTTCCGGGACTCCGAGACGATCTTCCGTGAAGGTTCCGCAGCGGACCGGTTCTACATCGTGCTGGAAGGCAACGTTGAGGTCTGGAAGGACTGGGGGGATCCCGAAGGGGACATCCTCGCGGTCCACGGCGAGGGGCACCTGTTCGGGGAGATGGCACTGATCGACGACCTGCCCCGGAGCGCCACGGTGATCGCACGGGGTCCCGTAAGGCTTCTGGCCGTCGGCAAGGACGACTTCCTGCGGATCGTCGCGGCCAACAGCTCCATCGCCCTTTCCATCATGCGCTCCGTATCCTCCATGGTGCGCACCAGCAACGAGTCCTTCATCGAGAACCTGAGAAAACGCAATCGGGAGCTCCTGAAGGCCAACCAGGAGCTCACCAGGGCCAGGGAAGACCTCCTTCGGGCCGATCGCCTCGCCGTCCTGGGCAAGTTCTCCTCGCTGATCCTCCACGACATACGCAATCCCATCTCCACGCTGCGCGGATTCGGCGAGATGATGCTTCTGCATCCCGGGGACCCGGAACTCGTGAAGCGGAACGCGACGCGGATCATGGGCGAGGCGGACAGGCTGAACCGCCTCGCCAGCGAGCTCCTGGATTATTCCCGGGGGCAGATCTCGCTGAACATGTCCATCGTGGACCTTCGGGCGCTCGTGGAGGAGGTGCGGTCGATCATCTCGGAACGCTTCGACCTGTGCAGGATCAAGCTGGAGATCCGTGTCGACTGGGCCGGTCCCGCGATCCTGGACAACGAGAGGATTCTCCGGGTCCTCCTGAACCTGGCGGACAACTCGCGCAAGGCCATGTCCAAGGGGGGGACGTTCTCCATCCACGTGAGCCGTGAGGAGAAGAACATCGTCATCGAAACCTCGGATACCGGCATCGGGATGGAACGCGAGGTGCAGGAACGGGTATTCGAGCCCTTTTTCTCGGGTTCCCCGGAGAGCGGCGTCGGCCTGGGCATGTCGATCGTGAAGAGCGTGGTCGAGGCGCACAACGGGCACCTGAGCTTCCGAAGCAGGGTCGGAGAGGGGACGACGTTCCGCATCGAATTGCCCATGATCGCCTGAAACTCGGCCTGAAACGTATTGACAGCTCCGCGGTTTTTAACTATATATTCACTATTCTTTTCCCGGTAGTGTAATGGTAGCACAAAAGACTCTGGATCTTTTTGTGGGGGTTCAAATCCTCCCCGGGAAAACAGAAAGGCCCGCCTAAGGCGGGCCTTTTTCGCGTCAACGCACCTCGATCACGGCCTTGAAGATCCCATGGACATCTTTTTGCACGAGCAATGGAAACGCCTTCGGCGCCTCTTCCATGGAGAAGCGGTGCGTGACCATGGCGTTCACGTTCACCTCTCCCCGGGAAACCAGGTCGATCGCGTCGCGCACGTCGGCGGGCGTCGAGTTGGAGCTTGTCGTCAGGAAGCGTTCCGCGGCCAACGCCGTCATGGCCACGGGGATCCGCTCCCCATGGACGGCCATGTCGATCAGTCCACCCCTGCGCGCCAGGGCCCTGAGGCCTCCCGTCAGGGTCTCCGCGGATCCCACGGTGTCCCAGACATAGCGGACCCCCATGCCTGCCGTCCCGTCGAGGATCCATCGGTCGATCGGCTCGGCCGAAGGCAGCGCGGAAAGCGGGAAATCCAGGCTCCGCGCGATGCGCAGCGCCAGCTCCGACTTATCCACCAGGAACACCTTGCGGGCCCCCCAGGCGCGCGCCACCTGGGCGATGCCGAGTCCCACGGGGCCCGCGCCGATGACGGCCACGTCGGCCCCCTGGATGCGGGGCGCCATCCGCACGGCATGCACCGCCACGCCGATGAAGTCGGTGAGCGCCGCGTCCTCGAAGGACATGGAATCCGGGATGGGGTAGCAGCGGACGCCCCACATGGGGCAGAAGGAGGCCATGCCGCCGTCGTAATAGGCTCGTTCCCCCCAACCGGCGGAATGGCCCGTGTGCAGCATGTGGGAGCACAGATTGGGCATCCCGTCCAGGCAGTCGGGGCAGCGTCCGCACTCCAAATAGGGGAGCGCCGTGACGCGCCTGCCCACAAGGTCCCTCAGGGACGGGTGGCCGGCCTCCACCACGGTGCCCGCAAGCTCATGGCCCAGGATGATGTTGGGCGGATTGGGCACATGGTGGCCCAGGGTATGCAGGGCCCAAGGATTCTCTCCCATGTAGTAGCGGATGTCGCTGCCGCAGACGCCGCAGCGCTCCACCTCGATGATCACCTGATCCGCCGCGGGTGACGGCACGGGCACGTCTTCCACCACGGCTTGATGAGGGGCTTTAAGCACGAGGGCTCTCATGGTCTTCACGCACAGGACTATAGGGAAAGGGATTGCCGGACGTCAAGGATGCGCGAGGGCGGACAACCTGTCCATGTTGATGCGCACGGGGAATGTGGAGGCGGGAACCGCTTGACTTTTTCCCCGTCCGGGTAGTATATAAATGCCCGTGAGGATGAAAGCGTCCTCACATACATAGCGCTTCGTGCGCGAACTATAGGAACACGGCCCCTTCGTCTATCGGTTAGGACATGAGATTCTCAATCTTAAAAGAGGGGTTCGATTCCCCTAGGGGCTGAATGGCGGCGGAAACGCCGCCTTCTTTTTATCATTGATCCCAATGCAACGCTTCATGGTTCTGACGTCATCTCCGCTTGACTCGCGGGAAAACCGTGATGTGATGCTATATTTTACCATATGGATCCGGAGAAAGTCATGAAAAAGGAAGTCCTTGGATGCATGGTCGTTATCGCATCGGTGTTCTCCTGTATGATGGAAAAAGACCTCGATAAACCCAAGGCGTCGGAACCCTACTTTGCCAACACCGATAGGTCTTTTGAGAATGAGATCTCCGTGGTCATCCAATGCGAAACCATCGGATCCCATGTATACTATACATGCGATGGTTCTGCGCCAAACGGCACAAACGGATCATTGTATAGCGAACCCTTCGTCCTTGATGCGACAACTACCGTGAAAGCCATTGCGGTATCGGAGAACATGGCGGACTCCCAAGTATGCGAAGCAAAATTTATCAAGAATCCATTCCTGTCATGGGAAGTCAAGGCATCCATTGACGATGAGGGCATATGCATCAATGATATCGTAATTCAGAACGGGATCCTGCTGTGTGCATATGAGAACGTTGATGACAATGAAGGTGGAATCGAGGTATTCGATGTTTCCGCTCTGAATGAACCAAAGCGGATTTCCACCATAAAAACCAGCCTTGGAGTAGAACGTCTGTTGCTTTGTGGGAATACTCTCTATGCCGCTGGTGCCGATGACAATATCAACAACAACCTTAGCGATCTGTTGGTGATCGACGTAGCCGATTGGAATGCTCCAAGCGTTCTCGGCAGAATCTGCCTGACCGGTTTTCCTACAAGCATGCAGGAAAAGGAGAGCGTCCTGTTTTTCGTTACAATGAATTGGTTTGGCACTTCGCAATTGGGTAGAATCACCGCAATCGAAACGGCGGATCCCTCAACCCCCCAGATCATCGGAAAAATAGACATAGGAAAGGTCCCCAAAGGGTCATTCCTTGACGGCAACTTTTTCTATAGCGTGTATTCATATTACGCTTCATGCTGCATGCAAGTCGTCGGTGTGGAGGATCCAAAAGCAATGACGCACCTGGAAAACTACAAAAGCGCGATCAATTGGAACATCGTCGGGGTGAAGAAGTATCATGATGCCGCATGCATTGCCTTCACCAATTACACAGAAGGTTTTCTCGAGAAAACGGATCTCTACGATGGCGGTACCATTACATCTCAGTCGATCATGACGACGCAGCCGGCAAACGCCATTTCCATATGCGGAGACTACATTCTCCTCGCCACGGATCAGAAGGGAGTTCAGATCATCGAGGAGACGGGAGGCTCCGGATTCTCTGAAGTCGGCTATATCGAGTATCCCGGAATGGGCATGGGCCTGTGCAACAACGGTAATGGAATCTTCGTGGTCACCAATGAAGAGGTGGTCGCAAATGGAAACCACACGCTGAAGATCCTTGGCAGATGACGAGCGGAAAACGAAGGAGCTTCAGTTTTCAAGGAGACATGAAATGGCCTGTAGAAAGGCGGTTTTCCCAATGCGTCCCATGCGGATATTCTTGCGGATTCCCCGGTAGAAATCCTCCGACAGATGCAAGGAGAAGATTCCACCTGCCCGGACATCATGCCTTCCGTCCCGCGCCGCTGTCCAGCACGTGGTTGTCGTAATAATAATCCATCCCGTCCACCAGCGCCTGCCAGGATGCTGCGATCACGTTCTCCGAGACGCCCACCGTGTCCCATGTCCGTTCCCCGTCCGACGTCGTGATGAACACCCGCACCTTGGCCGCCGTGGCCCTTTCCGGGTTGAGCACGCGGACGCGGTAGTCGGTGAGCTTGATCTTCCGCAGGAACGGATGCAGGGGAAGCAGGGCATTCAGGAGCGCGCCGTTCAGCGTGTCCACGGGGCCGTCCCCGACGGCGGCGCCCATCAACTGGTTGCCGTTCACGCGGACAAAGAGCCTGCCCACGGTCTTGGATGGGGTATCGCCGGTCTGGTAGGTCTCCATGTGGTAGTTGTTCAATTCCAGGAGCGGCGTGTAGAGGCCCAGGGCGCGGCGCATGATCAGGTCGAAGGACGCCTCGGCGGCCTCGAACTCGTATCCGTCGGCTTCCAGTGCCTTCAGGCGCTCCGTAAGGGCGGCCACCACGTCGCTTGCCTTGTCGTAGGAGCCGTACTTGGCGAGTTTCCGCACGATGGTGGACTTGCCGGCCAGCTCGGAAAGCAGTACCCGTCTTTCATTGCCCACCAGGGCGCCGTCGACGTGTTCCATCAGCCGCGGCGCCTTGAGGATCACGTCCGCATGCTGGCCCGCCTTGTGGGAGAACGCCGCCTCCCCCACGTAGGGCTGCCGCTTGTCCGGGATGATGTTGGCCTTCTCGAAGACGAAGCGGGAGAGGGGGGTGAGATCCCCCAGGCGGGAGGCGGCACGGGCCTCCCGCTTCTGTTTCAGGCACAGGTCCGGCAGGAGGACGCAGAGGTTGGCGTTTCCGCAGCGCTCCCCCCAGCCGTTGATCGTGCCCTGGACGTGGACGGCGCCGGCGTCGACGGCGGCCAGGGAGTTGGCCACGGCGCAGCCCGTGTCATTGTGGAAATGGCAGCCGACGGGGCCCAGTTCCCCCATGGGCAGCAGGGATACGATGCGGGAGACCTCGGAGGGAAGGCAGCCTCCATTGGTGTCGCAGAGGACCAGGCAGTCGGCTCCGGCATCTCGGCCCGCGCGCAGGACGCGCAGGGCGAAGGCGGGATCGTCCTTGTAGCCGTCGAAGAAATGCTCCAGGTCGAAGAAGACCTCGCGGCCGGCCTTCTTCAGGAAGCCGATGGAATCCGCGATCATCGACAGATTTTCCTCCTCGTCCGCGCGGAGGATCTCCGTCACGTGGGCTTTCCAGGCCTTGCCCACCACCATGACCGTGGAGGTTTCTGCGTGCAGCAGCGCGAGGGTCTGCTGGTCCGTGGCGGCGTCCCCGCCGGGCTTTCGGGTCGAGCCGAAGGCAACGATCCGGGCGTTGCGCAGCGTCTCCCTGCGGATGAGGCGGAAGAACTCGGCCTCCTTCCTGCTGGACAGGGGGAAGCCTCCCTCGATGTAGTCGATGCGCATCTCGTCCATCTGCAGGGCGATCTGGAGCTTGTCCTCCAGGGTGAAGCTGATCCCTTCCCCCTGCATCCCGTCCCGCAGGGTGGTGTCGTAGACGACGATCCGCCCGCTCATGCCGGGGCCCCGTGTCGCCTGACGAGGTAGGCCATCCAACCGCCCTCCTCGATGATGCCCCTCATGAAGGGGGGGAAGGGCGGGATCTTCACGCGCCGGCCCGAGGAAAGGACGAGAACCCCTTCATCCAGGTCCACCTCCATGGTTTCTCCCTCCGTCACCGCCGCGGCGATGCCGGGGCTTTCCACGATGGGAAGGCCCGTGTTGATGGCGTTGCGGAAGAAGATCCGCGCAAAGGAGTCCGCCACGACGCAGGAGATGCCCGCGGCCTTGATGGCGATGGGTGCGTGCTCCCGGGAGGAACCGCAGCCGAAGTTGGCTCCGGCCACCATGATGCTTCCGGGCACGAGCCCGGAGACGAATCCGGGGCGGGCGTCCTCCATGCAATGCCTGGCCAGGGCCGCGGGGTCCGAGGTGGTCAGGTAGCGGGCCGGGATGATTTCATCCGTGTTCACGTCAGCGCCGAAAACGTAGATCCTTCCCTGGAACCTCATACGACCCCTCCTTCTTCCTTCTCTCCGACCACTTGCGCGGGATCCGTGATGCGGCCCGTGACGGCGCTGGCCGCAGCGACGGCGGGAGAGGCGAGGTACACCTCGCTGGTGCGGGCGCCCATGCGGCCCACGAAATTCCTGTTTGTCGTGGAAACGCACCGCTCCCCGCCGGCCAGGATCCCCATGTGCCCTCCCAGGCACGGTCCGCAGGTGGGGGCGGAGATGACCGCTCCGGCGTCCAGGAACACGTCGAACAGGCCCTCGTGGAGCGCCTGGCGGTACACCTTGGGGGTGGCCGGGATGACGATGCACCGCACTCCCTTGGCCACCCTGCGGCCCCGCAGGACCTCGGCGGCCAGGCGGAGGTCCTCGATGCGGCCATTGGTGCAGCTTCCGATGACCACCTGGTCGATGCGCATGTCGCCCGCTTCCCGCGCGGGGCGCGTGTTTTCCGGCAGGTGGGGAAAGGCGACCTGGGGCTGGAGGCCGGTCACGTCGATCTCCACCGTCTTCGCGTAGGATGCGTCCGCGTCGGGAACCACGTACTCCCCGCGGCGGTCCGTCCTGCCCGCGAGGTAGGAGGTCACCTTGCCGTCCGGCGGGAAGATCCCGTTCTTGGCGCCGGCCTCGATGGCCATGTTGGCCATGGTGAGCCTCCCCTCCACGGAGAGGCCCTCCACGACGGGTCCCGAGATTTCGAGCGCCATGTAGTTGGCCCCCGAAACCGAGATGCGGCCGATGAGCGCCAGGATCAGGTCCTTCCCCGTGATCCAGGGCCTGCGCGTGCCCGTGAAGACCACACGGAAGGTGGCCGGGACCCGCAGCCAGGCCTTGCCAGTGAGCAGGAAACCCGCGATGTCCGTGGAGCCCATGCCCGTGGAGAAGGCGCCGAGGGCCCCGTAGGTGCAGGTGTGGGAATCCGCCCCGATGACGAGCATCCCCGGGACGATGGCCCCGATCTCGGGCAGGAGGGCGTGCTCCACCCCGACTTCGCCCTGCTCGTAGAAGTGGATCCCCGAATGTTCCCTGGAGAAATCGCGGAGGATCTTCGCCTGCTCCGCGGATTCGATGTCCTTGTTCGGGGTGAAATGGTCAGCCACCAGGTAGACCCGCTCCGGGTAGCGGACCCTGCGGCCCCCGGCCCTGCGGAACTCCGCGATGGCCAGGGGAGCCGTGATGTCATTGGCCAGGGCCAGGTCCGGCTCCACCTCCAGGAAGTCCCCCGGTTTCACGGAGGCCATGCCCGCCCGGGCCGCCAGGACCTTCTCCGTCATCGTCATGCCCATCCCGTTTCCTCCTTTTTCAAGGCCTCGCGGCCTATGCGCCGCCCTCGGCGCGGACTACGGCCTTCCGGCTTCTTTCCATGGCGACAGTGCCGCTGCGTGCCAGCTCCAGGATCCCGTAGGGGGACAGAAGCGCCGTGATGTCGTCGATTTTCTCCGCGGATCCCGTGATCTCCAGGGTCAGGCTGTCCGTGCCCACGTCCATGACCTTGGCCCCGAACACCTCGGCCACCTGGAAGATCTCCCCGCGGCCCCTGGGTTTCGCATTGACCTTCACGAGGGCCAGTTCCCGGTGCAGGGACGCGACGGAGGTCAGGTCATAGACCTTGATCACGTCGACCAGGCGGTTCAACTGCTTCTTGATCTGCTCCACCACGGCGTCGTCGCCCTGGCAGGCCAGGGTCAGGCGTGAGACCGTGGGATCCGTTGTGACGCCGACAGTGATGGATTCCAGGTTGTAGCCCCGGCCGGAGAACAACCCCGCGATCCGGGCCAGGACCCCCTGGCGGTTTTCCACGAGCATGGTAAGTATATGCTTCATCGCCACCCCCTCAGGCATTCATCATTTCGTCAATGGGCGCGCCCGCGGGGACCATGGGCCACACGTTGGCCTCCCTCTGGACCATGAAGTCCAGGAACACGGGCCTGTCCGTGACCGCGCGCGCCTCCCGCAGCGCCCCGTCCACTTCCCCGGGTTTGTGGATCCTGAGGCCCACGGCGCCGTAGGCCTCGGCCAGCTTCACGAAATCGGGCACGTAAGGCGGGCACTGGGGACCCGGCTCGGCGCATTGGCGCGGGCAGCGCGGCCCGCGCATGAGGCAGGTGCCCGAGTAGTGCCTCTGGTAGAACACCTCCTGCCATTGGCGCACCATGCCGAGGTAGCCGTTGTCCAGGATGGCCACGATGACGGGAAGGCCCTCCGAGACCGCCGTGGCCAGTTCCTGGATGTTCATCTGGATGGACCCGTCCCCCGCGATGTCGATCACGCGCCGTCCCGGGTTTCCCAGCTGGGCGCCGATGGCCGCGGGGAATCCGTATCCCATCGTGCCGAGGCCTCCCGAGGTGAGGAACGTGCGCGCCTCGCGGAATCCGTAGTACAGCGCGGTCCACATCTGGTTCTGGCCCACCTCGGTGGCGATGATCGCGTCGGGGAACGCGTCGCAGATCCTGCGGATCACGCCCGTCGGGGACAGGCTGCCGTTATCCGGGATCTCCGTGAGCGGATGGGTCCGCTTCCAGTCCTCGGTCTGCCGGACCCATTCTCCCGCGTCGGGCCCCGTCAGGTGGGGCAGGAGGTCCTCCAGGATCAGGCGCGCGTCGCCCACGATGGGCACGTCGACGCGCACGTTGCGCGAGATGGAGGACGGGTCGATGTCCGCGTGGATCACCGTGGCGCCGGGGGCGAACTTCTTCAGATCCCCCGTGGCACGGTCGTCGAAGCGGGTGCCGACGGCGAACAGCACGTCGCAGTTCTGGACCGCCATGTTGGCCGCGTAGGTTCCGTGCATGCCCAGCATGCCCAGGAACCGCGGATGGCGGCTTGGAAGCGCGCCGATGCCCATCAGGGAGGCCACGGAGGGCGCGTCCAGCTTCTCCACCACGGCGCGCAGGGCCTCGGAGGCGCCGGCGATGGGGACCCCGCCCCCGATGTAGACCAGGGGCTTCCTGGCCTTGGAGAGCAGGCCGGCCGCCTTGCGGATCTGCAGGGCGTGGCCGCGGTACACCGGGTTGTACCCGCGGATGGACACGGTCTGCGGCCAGGAAACCTCCGAGACTTCGAGCAGCACGTCCTTGGGCATGTCCACAAGGACGGGCCCGGGACGGCCGTGGGTGGCAAGGTAGAAGGCCTCCCGGAGGATGCGGCCCAGGTCCGCCCGGTCCGTCACCAGGTAGTTGTGCTTGGTCACGGAGCGGGAGATGCCCACGATGTCCGCCTCCTGGAAGGCGTCATTGCCGATCATGCTCCTGGGCACCTGGCCACAGAGCACGACCAGAGGCACGGAATCGTAGTTGGCCGTGGCGAGTCCCGTGACAGTGTTGGTCGCCCCGGGACCGCTGGTCACGAGGCACACGCCGGGCCGGCCGGTGGAACGCGCGTAGCCGTCGGCGGCATGCACGGCGGCCTGTTCGTGGCGGGTCAGGACCAGCCGGATGGAAGGCTCCCCGTAGAGGACGTCGAAGACGGGGATCACCACGCCTCCGGGGAAACCGAAAAGCACGTCCACCTTTTCCGCCTTCAGGGCCTCGATGACCAGCTGGGCTCCGGAGAGCTTCATGGCTGCACCCTCCTCAAGGCGCCTTCGGAAGCCGGTCCGACGGAGGCGGCATAAAAGTCCAGGAAGGAGCTGCCGGTCTCCCTGCGCAGGGGCTGGAAGGCGAGCTTCCGCCGCTTCATCTCCTCTTCGGACACCAGCAGATCCACGCGCTTGCCTTCGATGTCGACGCGGATCCTGTCTCCTTCCCGCACGAGGCCGATCGGGCCGCCGGAGGCGGCTTCCGGGGTGATGTGGCCGATGGCGGCGCCCCGCGTGGCGCCGGAGAACCTGCCGTCGGTAAGGAGGGCCACATCGGCATCCAGGCCCATGCCGGCGATGACGGAAGTGGGGGAGAGCATCTCCCGCATTCCGGGCCCCCCGCGGGGGCCCTCGTAGCGGATGACCACGACGTCCCCCTTCACGATCCTCCCGCCCATGATGGCTTCCTGGGCCTGCTCCTCGGAATCGAAGACCCGCGCGGGGCCCTCATGCACGAGCATGCGGGGATCCACCGCGGCCTTCTTCACGATGCTCCCGCCTGGCGCCAGGTTGCCCTTGAGCACGGCGAGGCCTCCACCCGCGTGGTAGGGCTTGTCGGGCCGGGCGATGTAGGTGCCGTCGGGGTCCGGGGCGCCGCGGAAGCCCTCCGAGATCCGTTTCCCTTCCACGGTGACCGCGTCTCCGTGGAGCACGCCGAGGCCGGAAAGGGCTTTCAACAGCGCCATGACGCCTCCGGCGGCATTGAGGTGCTCCATGTAGTGGGGGCCCGATGGAGCCAGGGAGCAGAGATGCGGAACCTTCTGCGCCATGGCGTCGAAATCGTCCAGGCTCAACGCCACGCCGGCGGAGGCGGCGATGGCGGGCAGGTGGAGAGCCGTGTTCGTGGAGCCTCCCAGGGCCATGTCCAGCGCCACGGCATTGAGGAAGGCTTCCCGCGTCAGGATCTTCCTGGAGGAAAGCCCGGAACCAACCGCGCGCACCGCCGCGCGTCCCGCCTGTCGCGCCAGGCGGATCCGTCCCGCGTGGACGGCGGGCACGCTGCCATTGCCGGGGAGGGCCATGCCGAGCGCCTCCGCGAGGCAGTTCATTGTGTTTGCCGTGAACAGGCCGGCGCAGGAGCCGGAGCCGGGGCAGACGGTGCACTCCATGAGCTCCAGTTCCCCGGCGCTCAAGGCTCCCGCCGCGTGCCTTCCCACGGCCTGGGACATGGTCTCATAGCCGACCTCCCGGCCCTGGAAACGTCCGGCAAGCATCGGACCGCCGGAAACCAGGACGGCGGGAATGTCCATCCGGGCCACGGCCATGAGCATGCCGGGGATGATCTTGTCGCAGTTGGCCACGAGCACCAGGCCGTCCAGGCCGTGGGATCGGGAGACGATTTCCACGGAATCGGCGATCACCTCGCGGCTCGGCAGGGAAAACCGCATTCCCGCGTGCCCCATGGCCAGGCCGTCGCATACGCCGATGGTGCCGAACTCGCAGGCCACGCCCCCCTCGGACCAGATCCCTTCCCGCACCGCCTCTGCGATCCGTCTCAGGTCCCTGTGGCCGGGGATCAACTCGCTGTAGGCATTGGCGATCCCGATGACGGGCTTGTCCATGGACTCCCTGTCCCAGCCGAGGGCATACAGGAGGCTCCTGTGGGGCGCCCTTGCCGTGCCCTGGGTGATCATTGCGCTTCTGCGTTCCCGATCCATCAAGAACCTCCCTTTCGCGGAAAATAAAAAAGCCGTTCTCCCCGGAAGGAGAACGGCTTAGGTGGACCTTTTCCGGTTCCCGCCCTTACCCTTCCGGGTGTCCGCTGGACTGCTCAAGTACGATAATAATCGTCGCAATGACGGTTACGGGGGAGACGGTGCGGACTGCCAGGCTGCGGGAGTTCATGTCAATGAAGCGTGTACCATAGCCGAACGGTCTTGTCAACCGTGTTTTCCGAGGCGATCCTCGAAGGCCTGGGACAGGTTGGCGAGGATCCGGCGGCATTGCGCCTCGCCTTGGATCCCGTAGTCGTGCAGCACGGGGCCCTCGATCTCTTCATAGCCGATGAGGCCGGCCTGCAGATCGCAGAGCGCGGCGGCCAGATAGACGCAGTACACGATGTCCTTGTACTCTTTCCTGGAGGACAGGGGCTCATGGTGGAACCGGATCCCCTCCACCAGCTGCTGCGGGAAGTTCCATTTTTCCGCGATCCGTGCGCCGATCTCCCCATGGTTGAGGCCGAAGGAGAACTTCTCGAGCATGGCCAATGGGATGTCCTTGTCCCGGCAGAAGGCGGACATCCTGGCAAGGCCGTCGGCGTTCATGTAGCTGACAACGATCTGGCCGATGTCATGCAGGATCCCGGCCACGTATACGTCGTCCAGGATGTCCTGGTGTTTTTTCATGCTTCGGGCGAGGAGGAAGGCGTAGAACGCGGTCCTGTACGAGTTGTCCCAGAGGGACTTCATCGCGGCGTATTTTTCCCCAAGGATCTTCTGGGTGCCGTAGGAGTAGAGGAGGTTGCGCAGCCCCTTGAATCCGACAAGCTTCACGGCCTGGAGGATGTTGTTCACGCGGGAGGGGATCATGAAGAAGGCCGAGTTGGCCAGCTTCAGGAGGTCCGCCGTCAGGGCCGGATCCATCCCGACCTTCCCGGCGATCTCCGGGATCCTGGCCTCTGGATCCTGCGTCGCCCGGATGATCTCCATGACGTTTTCCGGGAAATGGGGCAGGGAATCCACGTCACGGGTCAGGGCCTCGGTGAGGATCTCCAGCTTGCGCAGGTGGACCTCCCCGATGGGGATCCGAAGGGCCGCCCTGGTCTCGTCGTTCTCCGATTCGAGGGAAAACGCGTTTTCCCCCAGGCCGATCCGTTTGAGAAACTGCAGGAGGATGAGGATGCCCAGGCCGGCGCCTTCCGTCGGATCCACGGCCGTGGCCAGGGCCTCAGTGAAGGAGTTGTAGGCGCGCGCCCGCACGATCCTGTCATAGACGCGGTGCTGTTCCTTGGCCGTCATGCCGACGTTGTTGCACACCAGGATCGTGAAGAAGCCCGATACTGTCTGGAAACGCACCTGGATGTGGAAATGATAATCCGAAAGCTTGGCCAGGTATTCGGAAATATGGGCCGTGGTTTCCGTTCGGAACCCCTTCATGCCCTCCTCGTAGTCCGCCTCGGAGTTGATGTCGAGCTTCTTTTCGGTGAAGTAGATCCTTTTCGTGTTCGCCTTCTGCGCATTGATGATGAGTTCCTTGAGGCAGTAGGAGAGGGGTTCCAGCAGCTTTTCCTGGCCCAGTTCCTGAAGATAGATCTCGAGGACCCTGTCGACGACCGCGTGGGATTCGTGGGGGAGGGTCGTCAGCCGGAAGCTGAGCGGCGTCGAATTGTGCACGGACTTCTGGATCCTGGCAATGTCGATCTGCTGCGCCATCTATGCGGGTAATATAGCAGATGGGAGCGGAATGCCATAGTGGGCAGCCCGGGCGCGTTACTGCGCGGCCCCAGGCGCGCTATTGCGCGGCCCCAGGCGCGTTACTGCGCGGCCCCAGGCGCGTTACTGCGCGGCCCCGGGCATCGTCTCGGGCAGTCCGTCCCCATTTTTCGCCTTAGCAAACAGGTCGTCGATGCTTTCCGGATGCTCCCTGAAGGATTCCAACATCTGGATCCGTTTGAAGGTTTCCTGGCACTCCAGGAACACGTCGACGATCTCGGGATCGAAATGCGTGCCCCGCTCCGACAGGATCAGCTCCACGGCCTGTTCGTGGGAGAGGGCTTCCTTGTACGACCGCTTGCTGAGAAGCGCGTCGTAGACGTCGGCCAGCGCGACGATGCGCGCCGACAGGGGAATCTGGTCGCCCTTCTTGCCCGCCGGGTAACCCGTGCCGTCCCAGCGTTCATGGTGGTTGAAGGCGACCTCCTTGCCGATCGTGAGGAACGACTCGTGCTGGATCTCCTGGTCCACCGCCTTCAGGGCTTCCCCGCCGAGGCGCGTGTGGTCCTTGATCCGCTCGAACTCCTGGACGTCCAGCTTGCCCGGCTTGCGGAGGATGGCATCCTCGATGCCCACCTTGCCCACGTCGTGCAGGATGGAGGAGAGGCACAGGTCCTCGATGTATTCCTTGGAGATGTAGTCCGCGTATTTGGGAAGGCGCGCCAGGCCCGTGGCGAGGACCCGCGTGTATTCCCGGATCCGCTCCAGGTGCTTTCCGGTGTCCTTGTCGCGGTATTCCGTGAGGCGCGCGAAACCCAGGATGGCCGCCGACTGGGTCTCCTTGATCAGGCGGAACGAGTCCTGGAGCTTCTTTTCCAGGCGCACGCGCTCCGTCAGGTCGCGCTCCATGATCGAATACGCCACGACCTCCCCCAGGGAGCTTTCCAGGGCCGTATAGGAGGCGTAGGTGAAGCGGATGGTGCCGTCCTTGCATTTGCGCGGCACGTCGGTCTCCACGTAGCGGCCCTTATTGGCGTTCACGCGCTCCAGGGTCTGTTTCAGGCTGGGGGACTTGCGGCTCACGGCGAACAGGGCATCGAACTCCTTGCCCGCGATCTCCCCCCACTTGTAGCCGTACAGGCTTTCCGCGCCGTAGTTGCAGTTCAGGATGCCGCCCATGGGATCCACGATGATGATGGAGGAAAGGATGGTGTCGAAGAGCACGATGTAGTTGCGTTCCGAGATCTGCAGGCGCGCTTCGAGGTTCTTCAGGTAGGTGATGTCCCGCAGGTGGGACGTATAGCCGGTCACGGCGCCGTTTTCGTCCCGCAGGACCCAGGAGGAATCGAGCACGCGGATCATCTTGCGCGACTTCGTGTACAGGTGGGTTTCCAGGTTGAACACGTTGCTCGATTGTGTCAGACGGAGGATCTTGTCCTCCAGTTCCGCCGCGTGGACGTAGATCTGGCCGACATTGTCGGGATTCCGCCCGTCCTCCCACTCGATCAGCCTGTAGAAGGACGGATTGGCGGTCAGGATGTTGCCCGAAAGGTCCACAGTCATCACGGGATCTCCGAGGTTGCGGAACAGGAGTTCCGCCTGCCTGCCGAGCGCTCCACCCGTATCCCGATCCGCGACCTCGGCCTTGACCCTCGCGAGCAGGTACTGGCCTTTTTCCGCCTCCACTTCCAGCTTGGAGACGCGGAGCGACCGGGCCGCTCCGTCGCGGTCCGTGATGCTCACCATCCATTCGCCTTCCCGCTTCTCGTCCAGTCCGAGCATGCGGATGAACTCCGCCTCCGTGTTCAGGATGTCCGCGCTTTTAAGGCCCATGGTGCGCAGGAGGACGTCATTGAAGAAGAGGACCTTCTTCTGGTCGTCTATGATGATGAATCCATCCGCGAACTCTTCGATGATGCGTAGCAGCAGATCGGTCAAGCCAAGGTTCCTCTTTCTGGATGGTCCACGACGCATGCCAACTTTATCATGCGGCCGAGAAAGTTGTCAAACTCTTTTTCCCCCGATATAATGCCCTCGGATAAAGATGATGAAAAAAATTCCCGGTGCATGGATTCTTTGCGCCTTCCTCCTGTGCGCGCCGGCCGCCTGGGCCGAGGACCTCCGGGGCGGGTGGACGGCATCATTCACCGTCTCTCCTTCCCGGACCGCTCCGTTGGAACCCCGATTCGCCGTGAAACTGCCTGGATGGATCCAGCGCAAACCGGGCGAGGACTTCGGCAAAGGGTATCTATGGCTTGAGCGCCAGATCCCCGTTCCCGCCGTCCCGTCGGCCCTCCTTTTGGGGCCCGTTGCCTTCGGCGCCGAGGTCTACGTCGATGGAGCGCTTGTGGGATCCGTGGGCACTGGCATGGAAGGCTATGCGGCGCCGCAGGAAGCCTGGCGGGCCTTCCCGATCCCCGATCCCCCCATGGGCCGCACCGGCATGGTCACCCTATCCATCCGCCTCGTTTCCGATACCCGGCTGTACCTCCGGGGGGGGATCGAGCTGTTGCCGGCGGCGGACGTGGACCGCACCCTGGCCTGGCGGAATTTCCCCACCGGACCGCTGCGGACGGGCATCGGGCTCATGCTGTTCCTCCTGACCCTCACCCTGGCCCTCCTGATCCGGCGGGAACGCTCTTCCTGGATGCCGCTTCTCGCCTGCGGCCTGCTCCTTTCCGCCTTCGCGGAACTGCTTCCCTCCCTGGCGGGCGGCGCGCTCGCCGCGCTCCCCACGGCCCGCCTCACGCTGCTCACGGAAGTCCTTGCCGGAGTGCTTTTCTACTTTTTCGGATTGGACTACCTGAAGAAGTTCCACCTGCCCCTCGCGACCATCGTCGCCTTCCCCCCCATGGCGGCGGCCGTGGCCGCCTTCTTCTTCGCCGACCATGCCAGCATGGCGATCATCGCCTTGGCGGCCCGTGCCGCCGTGGTCCTGTTGTTCCTGTGCATCGCGGTCTTCGCGGGCCGCAGGATCTGGACCGGGAAGGCGCCCAAGCCCTGGAACCTCTGGATCCTTTTCACCGCCCTGGCCGTCCTGCGCGCCTATGAGACGACGGCGCGCCTGGTCCTTCCCGCCCGGGTTCCCGTCCTCTTCATGCCGGGGCTCGCCATGACGGCGTTCGTCCTCCTGTACCTGATCGATCAGGTCGGGAAGATGCGCAGCCTCTACGAGGTGACGAAACTGGAGCTCGTGGAACGGCTGGAAAACGAATGGGAGATCATCGAACAGACGCGGGACGGCATGGTGCGGCTGGAGCAGCGGAACCGGGACATCACGGGCATGTCCGGACGCCTGCTCACCAATGCCCGCAGCCAGTCCGACACCATCAACCAGGTCATCACGACCCTGGCGGACGCCGGCGAGGCGGAAGCCAAGGTCGTGGAAAAGGAGAAGGACATCCTCCAGTACACGGAGCAGGTGGACGACTTGATCACGGATTTCAACGTGCAGATCCAAGACACCCTCCGGGAACTGGATGAGCTCACCCAGAAGCAGAACGTGATCAAGAAATCCGTGAGCCAGATCATCACGATCGCCGACAAGACCCACATGCTGTCCCTCAACGCGTCCATCGAGGCCTCCAAGGCGGGGGAGGCCGGCAAGGGATTCTCCGTGGTCGCCCAGGAGATCCGGAAGCTCGCGGACCTGACCCGGACCGTCTCGGACCAGGTGAACACCGTGATCCGGGACTCCAACCGCGCCGTGGACAAGGGCGTGGGAAAGGTGAAGGGGCTCGGCCTGGGATTCGGGGAGATCATGAAGCAGAGCGAGGACATCCGGCGGATGATCGAGGAGAACTCCAAGGCCCTGGAGGACGTCACCAACGCGCACAGGCTCATCCAGGACGGCATGGCGGGCGTGGACAAGACCATCGAATCCATCTCCGAGGTCGTGCGCGACCTGCGCGCGACGACGGACAGGATGTCCGCCACCTTCTCATGGTTCACGGAAGCCATCCAGAAGACCGAGATGACCCCGGCGCCCCGGGCGGAAGCCGAAGGGGCGGCGGCGGAAGACACGGAAGAGGTGGAAGACGCGGAGGAGGCGGAGGAGGTGGAAGACCTGGAGCCCTCTCAGGGCTGAGGGCCCATCAGGCAGAGCCATTCGGCTTCCGCGGCCAGCTCCCCGCCGACGTACGCCTTGCCCGACTGTTTCAACATGTTCCTGCCCACGCGGAGGGTGGCCACCGCCATGCGCAATTCGTCGCCCGGCCTGACCTGACGGCGGAACTTGGCCTTGTCCACTGACGCAAGGACGAACAGCCCGTCTCCTCCTGCGCCCGCCAGGGACCTGATGCCGGCTCCTCCGCACTGTACCATCGCCTCGACGAGGAGCACTCCGGGGACCACCGGATAGCCGGGGAAGTGCCCCGTAAAGAACGGCTCCTCGGCGCGGAACAACCGGAATCCGACGATCTCTTTCTCGTCCGCTTTTTCGATCCGGTCCACGAAAAGGAAGGGAGGCCGGTGGGGCAGAAGGGAAGGAATGTCGCTCATGGGCGACTGTACCACGGCCCGCGCGCGGCCCGCTATAGGATCCCCAATCTCTTTCCCTCGCGGCCGGCGACATCCAGGATCCTGTCCAGTTCCCCGTCCGTGTGGATGGCCATGTAGGAGGTGCGGATCAGGGAGCCCGTGGGAGGGACAGCGGGACTGACCACGGGATTCGTGAAGACGCCGCCGTCGAAGAGCGCGCGCCAGAACAGGAACGTCTTCTCGTCATTGCCGATCCGCAGGGGTACGATGGGCGTTTCCGCGGTGCCCACGTCGAAGCCGAGGGACTTGAAGCCCGCCACCATCTTCCTGCCTATGGCCTGCAGGCGGCGCACCCTCTCCGGTTCCGATTCGATGATCTCCAGGGACTTGGTCACGGCGGCGATGGTTGCCGGAGGCATGCTGGCGGAGAAGATCAGGGGGCGGGAGACGTGTTTCACGTACTCCACGACGTCCTCATCGCCGGCGATGAACCCTCCTAGGGAGCCGAAGGACTTGGAGAACGTGCACATGATCATGTCCGCGCGAAACCCATTGCCGTGGTGTTCCTCGGTACCCCGGCCCGTGGAGCCCACGACGCCGAGGGCGTGCGCCTCGTCCAGGTAGAGGCGCGCCTTGTACTTGTCGCACAGGGCCCGCAGCCGCGGCAGCTTGGCGATGTCCCCTTCCATGCTGAACACCCCGTCGGTCACCACGAGCTTGGGCTCCTCGATCGGGATCTCGGAGAGGAACAGTTCCAGGTTCTCCATGCTGTTGTGCAGGTAGCGGTGCACCCGGACCGATCCACGGAGCCCCGTGGCCAGGAAGATGCCGTCCATGATCGAGGCGTGGTTGAGCTTGTCCGTGAGGATGTGCTCGCCCTTGTTCACCAGGGCCGAGATGGCTCCCAGGTTCGTCTGGTAGCCCGTCGTGAAGCTGAGGGCCCGCTTCCTGCCGACGAACCGCGCAAGCTTCTCCTCCAGCTCCTCGTGCAGGGAAAGGGTCCCGTTGAGGAAGCGGGAACCGGAACAACTGGTGCCGTATTCATTGATGGCCTTGATGGCCGCTTCCTTCACCCTGGGATCCCAGGACAGGCCGAGGTAATTGTTGGAGCCCGCCATGATGAGCTCCTTGCCCTCCATGACGACCTTCGTGCCCATGCTTTTTTGGATCGGAATGAAATAGGGGTAGATTCCCCTGCTCTGGGCGTCTTTGGCGCCCTGGAAGCTGTAGCATTTCTCGAAGATATCCAAAAGCGGCCTCCCGGGTCTGGTATTATCCCTTTGATGCTGTAATGTAAAGAACCCGGAAGCGAACGTCAATGAAAAGCAATGCCTGCGGCAAGGACCGCGGCGTTGTAGAGTCCGTGGGCGAAGGCGAGGAGGTGAAGGCTTGGGATGCGCAAAAAAAGCGCGGAAAAGCCGATGCCCTCCAGGACGGCCAGCAGGATTCCACCTGCGCCTTCATAGACATGGCAGGACGCGAAAAGGGCGGTGGAAAGCAGGACTGCGGCCGCCGTGCCCGCTCCGGAACTCCTGAGACGCAGGAGCAGATACGGACGGAAGAAGAACTCCTCCCTGTATCCCGTGGCCAGGCCCGCGGCCAGGGCCAGTGGAATCTGCCATGGGGAATCCAGCTTCCAGCGGTATCCGGTTCCCATGATCCGCGCCGGAATCCTAGAAACGGCAAGGGAAACCAGCAGGAGCGCCGCCGCAACCGGGATGGAAAGCAGAATTTCGCGCGGCCGTGGGCGTTCCAAGCCGCAAGCGGAGGGGGGAAGATCGCCGCGCAGTCCGGCCACCAGGATCATGAGGAGTGCCTGCGGTACGGCGAGCAGGACGGTCCATGCCAGGACGTTCGTCATGTCCGGTGCGTCTCCCGCACCCGTCGTCAGCGCCCCAGGGAGGAAGAAAACCAGGAAAAACAGGGCCGCTTCGGCCACAATGGACCGCGTATCCGCTCGGTTGACAGATTTTTCCCGCATTGGTATACAATTATAGGCCGACTCATACGATAATGAAAGCACCGGGATGATGTCGAGCGGAGATTTTGGAGAAGTCAAGTGATTTTTGCTATCGCCCTTGTCGGTATTGCCCTGATAGTGTTCGGTTCCTTCATAGTCCTGCGGAGGGCGGGCGGGGGGCGTTTCCCCTGGCTCCAATTCTATCTCAAGGGAAGGGAAGCGGGATTCGACTTCAAGGAGATCAACCTGCTTCGCAGGATCGCCGTGGAAGCCCGCCTGGAGAATCCCACTTCGCTTTTCTGGTCCATGAAACAGCTCGACCGGTCCATCAAGGGGACCATCATCAAGTACAGATCGCTGAACCGGGAGCAGGATCCGGAATACCAGATGCTCCTTTCCAAGCTTTTCGAACTGCGGAAGAAGGTCGAATTCGACCTGCCCAAGTACAAACTCGGCATCAAATCGTCGCGGAAACTGCTGAAGAACCAGCGCGTGCGCATCACATTGGCCGGCCTGGGCACCTTCAGCTCCATGATCGTGGAAAACCTCGGCCGCTACATGGCGATGTCGTATCCGCAGGGTTCGAAACTGCCGGAAGGCTTCTCGTGGAAGAACCAGAAGATCGGCGTTTCCTTCTGGCGCGTGGAGGACGCGGGGTACTACTTCCCGTCCAAGGTGCTGGAGGACTTTGCCGACAAACAGTATCCCATCATCCATATCGCGCATTCGGACAACCTGGTGCGCAATCAGAAGCGCAGTTCCGTGCGCGTGGAGACCGACATGAGCGCGGAGCTCTATCCCCTGAAGAGCCTCGGGGAGGCCAACGAGAATCCGGAGCAGGCCAGGGGGCTTCGCAGCCGCATGGCGGACCTTTCCGAAGGAGGCGCGGCCCTGATGATCGGGGGGCGTGCCAAGGCCGGCCTTCCCGTCAAGGTCCAGTTCACCCTCGGGGAGACCCAGATGGCCCTGTGCGGCGTCGTGAAGAACGCCACGTTCGACGAGAAGAAGAACCGTTCGGTGCTCCACATCCAGGCGACGCCGCCCAGCCCCTGGGTCCGCAACCGGATCCTCACCTACGTGTACAACCTGTTCGGCGAAAGGGACGGGAACGGGAACGGGAAGCCCGCGGCGCCGGCCGGGAAGCCCGCGGCCCCGTCGGCGCCCCAGACCATCGACCTGAACTAGGCGCCGTAGCGCCTCGGGGACTGCGCCGTAGCGCCTCAGGGGCGTTGATTTTTATGGTAAGGTCCGTGTATTATGGCTTCAGCCGACAGGTTCAGGGGGGAGAGCATCATGAAAAAGCTTCTCGGATCGATCCTGGTTTTCGCCGTCGCGGCGGCCGCTCTGGGCGCGCAGGATACGGGAAAGATCCTTGCCACATACAAGGCGAATTTCGCCAAGGCCAGCCTGACGGTGAAGATCGAGATCCTGCAGGACGCGGCATCCAACAAGAGCGTGCAGGAGATGGGACCCTTGTTCCTCGACGCCCTGGATTTCATCCTCGGCAACTCCAGCTTCATCGGCAGCGATCCCCAGTACCGGCAGCTCGCGCAGATCGCCATCGAACAGATCGCCGCCATCAAACATGCCCCCGCCAAGCAGTCCCTCTGGAAGGTGTTCCAGCTGGACCCCGACACCACGATGCGCGTGAAGACCGCGGGCGCCCTGGGCATCATCTCCACGGGCGACCAGGAGATCATCGGAAACCTCAATAAATGGCTGGAAAGCCAGAACTCCGTCTTTGCCACGGGCAAGACGCCGGACCTCCAGGTGGTTTCCGCGGTGCTCCAGGCCGTCGGGAAGCTGGGAGACCCCTCCTCCTTCCCCATCCTGTTCAAGTCCATGATCCTCGGCTACTCGGAGAAGGTCACGGCCCTGGCCCGGGAGGCGCTGCTTTCCGTGAACGGCGACTTCCAGGAGATGATCACCGGAATCGTGAAGAACAGCTCTTTCCTGGAAAAGCGGCAGGCCCTCTCCATGGCCCTGGAAAGCGACAAGCTCAACGAGGAGCAGAAGGGCAGCGTCGCGGAATACGCGCTGGACGTGGGGCTGCACACGGCGCCCACCGACGCGGCCTCCAAGGACATCTCGCGGGACATGCGGCAGGCCGCCGTGCGGGCCCTCAGCGAACGCAAATGGTCCAAGGCCACGTCCCTGCTCATCGAACACCTCGACACGACCATCATGGAGAACGACCGCGGCCTGAGCGACAAGCGCTTCCTCCTGGAAGCCGTCGCCGCGCTGGGCAACATGGCCACCCATGAGGCGTCCGTGCGCCTGACCAACTACCTGGTGCTCCTCAACTCCTACACGGAGAAGGGCCGCAGCTACGACGAGCAGACCGTGCTCACCGTGATCGACAACCTCGGAAAGCTGGGGGACAAGGTGGCGTTCGACGACCTGATGTACACCCAATACCTGAACTACACCTCTCCCATCAAGAAGAAGGCCCGCGCCGCGCTGGACAATCTCAAGTGGTGAGCGGGCCCGCGCGCCCATGATCCGCCGCCACCTGAGTCCGGCGGTACTCTGCGTCCTTGTCCTGATCGCCCTTCTCCTCCCGCGCGGCCCCGCCTCGCCGCCTCCCTGGGTCCCGATCGCCCTGTGCGCCGGCGCCTCCTCCCTGTCCATCGTCGCCTTCCATTGCGGCGGACGGCGCACGGGCAGGCTCGCCGTGCAGGCCGCGGGGATCGCCGCGGGCGCGCTTCTGGCCCACCCGGGACTCGTGCGGATGGCCTGGGACAGGCAATCCGCGGGCCTGTCCCTGCCCCTCGGGGCGGTCACGGAGGTCCGCGGCGTGCTCGCCGCCGATTCATCGCTTTCCCGCAAGGGGGACACGATCCTCTCCCTGTCCCTTCGGGGCGCCGGTTCCTCGACGCGGTCCATCACGGCCACGGCGCGCGGACGGATGCTCGTGGTACTTTCGGGCAATTACCCGTTTGCCGCCGGTACCGTCCTTTCCGTGCGCTGCCTCCCGCGCGCGTCGGACGCCGACGGCCCGGAATCCTGGCTCTCCTACGCGACGCGCTTCGACGTGGAGACGGAAGGATTCGCCGGTGCCTTCTGGGCCGCGCGTTCCGCCGTCCGCCTCGCGGCCGCGCGCGCGCTTTCCCTCGCCGGCTATCCGGCCTCCGCGTTGCTGGAAGCGCTCCTGATCGGCGCCCGGGAGGACGTGACGCCGGAGCTGGAGGAAGGATTCCTCAGGAGCGGCTCCCTCCACATCCTGGCCCTGTCGGGGATGCACGCGGGAATCCTCGCCGGCCTGGTTTCCGCCCTGCTTTTCTTCGTGCCCTGGAAAACCGTCCGATTCCTCGTTTCCGCGGCGCTGCTCTGCCTTTTCCAGCTTCTGGCCGGATGGCTTCCCTCCCTGCTGCGCGCCACCTCGATGTTCCTCGTCGCGGGGATCGCCGCGCTTCTGGACAGGGACATGGAACCGATGAACCTGCTCGCCCTTTCCGCGCTGCCCATCCTGATGATCAATCCCTACGACGCGCGCTCGATGTCCTTTCAGCTGTCCTACCTGGCGCTTTCCGGCATCTTCCTTGTCTCTCCCCTTGTGGAAAGGCCCCTGTTGGGCAGGGTGCCGGGCTTCCTGTCCTCCCCGGTCTCGCTGTCCCTGGGCGCCCTGGCGGCCACGACGCCCCTGCTTCTGGGCCTCACGGGAGCGTTCTACCCGTCCGGCATCGCGGCCGGATTGCTCCTCGTGCCCCTGACGACGGTTTTTCTGTGGGCGGGCCTGGCGTTCCTGGCCGCGGCCGCCGTGGGGTGGGGAGGGCTCATGGCGGTGCTTTCCGAGGTCCTTTCCCGGCTCTATGACGCCACGGCGGCCTGCGCGCGTTTCTTCGCCTCGTTCCCGTACCTGGACCTGAAGGGAAGCGACATGGCCTTGACCGCGGTCGCCGCCACGGGCCTCGCGGCCTTGGGGATCGCCTTGTTTCTTCCGATCCGTTTCCGGAATGGAGATCGTCCATGAAGCTGAATCACGATTCGCCCGTAGAGATCCAGGCGCTTCTTTCGGAGCGCGGCCTGGGACTGAAGAAGCGCTGGGGACAGAATTTCCTCGTCAACCGCGGTGCCCGGGAAAAACTGGTCGGGCTGCTGCATCCCGGAAAGGACGAGACGGTCTGGGAGATCGGCCCGGGGCTGGGCTCCATGACGGAGCTCCTCCTGCCCTCCGCGGGGCGCGTGGTGGCCTTCGAGATCGACCGCGGGCTGTGCCTCTGGCTTTCGGAGCGCTTCCAGGACGAGAAACGGTTCATCCTGGTGGAGGGCGACTTCCTGAAGACGTGGCGGAAGGCCCTGGAGGAACACGGGGAGCCTTCCGCGGTCCTCGGAAACCTTCCCTACAGCTGCGCCTCCGCCATCATCGCGGCCCTGATCGAAGGCGGCGTGCGGCCGGGCCGGATGATCCTCACCGTGCAGAAGGAGCTGGCGGACCGCATGACGGCGGAACCGGGAACAAGGAACTGGTCCTCGTTCTCCCTGCTGTGCCGTTGGGCGTTCCGGATGAGTTCCTGCGGCTCCCTGATGCCCGGTTCCTTCTACCCCGTGCCCGAGGTGGTTTCCGCCGTCGTGGAAGCGGTTCCCGTGGAGCGCAATGACGAGGTGGACACGGAAATCCTCTTCCCGCTCATCCGCAGCCTGTTCAACGCCAGGAGGAAGACCCTCCGGAACAACCTGCTTTCCAGCCCGATCGCCAAGAAGCTGGGGAAGAGCGCCGTCCTGGACGCCGTGGACAGGGCGCACCTGGAACCCGGCATCCGGGGGGAGGAACTGCCCCTGGAGGACGTCATGCGCCTGGCGCAGGAGATTGCGCGGGCTAAAGGATCTTCCGCTCCTTGAGGACCGCGGCGAGGGATTCCCTGTTCTTCGCCGCCATGGGGCACATGGGAAGCCTGTAGGTCTCCTGGATCATGCCCTTCATGGCCATCGCGGCCTTGATCGGAATCGGGTTGGTCTCCATGAAAAGCGCGCGGAACAGGGGTAGAAGCTCGTAGTGCATCTTCCTGGCCCCGTTCCAGTCCCCCGAAAGCATGGCGCGTACGAAGGCCACGACGCGGTCGGGGACCAGGTTGCTCGCCACGGAGATGATCCCGCTTCCGCCGAGCGCCATGATGGGCAGGGTCAGGTTGTCGTCCCCCGAGAGGATGGCGAAATCCTCCGGCTTCCTGGCCGCGAGGTCCATGATCTGGTTGAGGTCGCCGCTGGCTTCCTTCACCGCCACGATGCCGCGGTGCTTCGCAAGCTCCAGCATCACGGCGTTCTCGACGTTCTTTCCCGTGCGGCTGGCGATGTTGTAGACGATGAGGGGAAGGTCCACGGCATCCGCGATGGCGTGGAAGTGCCTCAGGTATCCCTCTCCCGTCGGCTTGTTGTAATAGGGGGCCACGTGGAGCGTCGCCGCGGCGCCCACCTCCTTGGCGTCCTGCGTGTAGTGGATGGCCTCCGAGGTGCAGTTGGAGCCAGCCCCCGCGATGACGGGCACCCTGCCGCGCGCCTGTTCCACCACGATGCGGATGATCTCCCTGCATTCCCCGCCGTCCAGGGTGGGGCTCTCCCCGGTCGTGCCGATGGGCACGAGTCCATTCACGCCCCCCTCGATCTGGAAGTCCACCAGGCGGCGCAGGGCCTTCACGTCCACCTTGTCGCCCGCGTCAAACGGCGTGACCAGGGCCGTGTATACGCCTTCCAACTTCATGCTTTCCTCCCGTTGAGAACGTCCCGGATGAAATCCTCGACTTCGAAAAGGCCTTTGCGGCCGACGATCCATTCGGCAGCCCTTACGGCGCCCAAGGCGAAACCGCCCCGGCTGCGGGCGGAGTGCTTCAACTCGATGGTGTCCGCCAGGCTGTCGAGGAGCACCGTGTGCACGCCCGGAAACTCGCCTCCGCGCAGGGAGGCGAAATGCAGCTCGTCGGGCTTCACGGCCCGGTCCAGCCTCTCCGTCACGGTTTTTTTCTGGCGGGAACTTTCCTGGTTGATGATTTTGGCGATCGAAAGGGCCGTGCCCGAGGGCGAGTCCTTCTTGCGCTTGTGATGGATCTCGTAGCCCAGGATGTCGTATTCGGGGCACGAGTCGGCGAGGCGCGCCGCCTCCCGGACAAGGGCGAAGAACAGGTGGGCGCCCACCGAGAAATTGGAACCGTACAGGTAGCCGATGTTCCCGGCGGCCAGGACCTTCTTCAGATCGTCGAGGCGGCCGTACCAGCCCGTGCTGCCGTTCACGGCGTTCAGGCCGCAGCGGGCGTACAGGGCGGCGTTGTCCAGCACGGCGTCCGCCGCGGCGAACTCGATGGCCACGTCCGCGCCGGCGGCCAGGTCCGCCGTGACGGCGGGGGCGTCCGCCCTGGCCTTGGGGTCCACCCGGGCCGTCACCGCGTGCCCGCGGTCCAGGAGGACTTTTTCCACTTCACGGCCCATGCTCCCATAGCCGACGATCAACGCTTTCATGCGCGCATCATAGGGGAAGAAGCGGCGGAAAATCAAGGGAAATCGGAAGTGGCGCGCAACGGACCGACGATGCGTGGCAGGTTGTTCCCCGGGCCCGTTCGGGTCTATAATGGGGCCAGGATGGAGGTTCCATGAATCGGATAGTCTGCTTCACAAGATCGGAGCCTTTCCGCGCCCTCGCGCGGAGCCTGGCCGGGTTCAGCGTCTCGGTCCTTGAAACGACGGCGGAACTTGCGAAACGGATCGTGGAGGAAACGGACCTTCTGTGCCTGGTGGTCCACCTGCCATCCCGGGAACCGTACTGGGACCGTTTCTTCTCGTCCTTGAAGCTCAGCTTCCCCCTCCTCAACGTCCTGATCGTGAGGCCCGATCAGGAGGGCGGGGAGCTGCCGTATCCCTCCCTCCTTGGTTCCCCTGAGGATCCCGCGCTGTCCGGGAAGGTCGCCGCATTCCTGCAGTCCCTGCAGACGAAGGAAAAGCGGCGGCATCAGAGGTTCGATTGGCCCCTCATGGGTTCCTGGGTGCGCAAAGGGGAATCGGAGCGGAGCTTCCGCGTGCGTTCCATAAGCTCCAGCGGCGCGTTCCTGGAAAGCGAGTCGTTCTTCCCGGCCGCGGGAACGACGGCGACGCTGCGGATCCAGTTCCTGGACTTCCAGCTGCTCACCGGCTGCCAGGCTCTGGAGAAGCGGGCCCCGGCGGGCGCCCTGCCCGCGGGATTCGGCGTGCGGTTCACGGATCTTTCCGACGCGTCCCGCAAGGTGGTGGACAGTATCATCGAGGACGAGCTGATCATGAGCCTGACGGAGCCCAACAAGCCCCTCAAGCCGCCGTCCATCCAATAGGCGACGCGCCTTGGCGGGGCGGCGGGTTTCCTGTACCATCCCGCCATGGTCGTGGGCGTCTATGGACTCGGTCGCTTCGGCTCCTTCTGGGCCGGGCTGCTTTCCTCCCGATGTGAAGTATGGGGGTGGTCGCGCAATGCCGACCGTCCCACGCCGCCCGGCGTGCGGCGCGTAGGGGAGGAGGAACTGCTTTCCCTGCCCGTACTTTTCCTCTGCACGGCGATCTCCTCGATGGAGGAGGTGCTTCCGCGCATCGGGGGGCGGGTGGGACCGGGCAGCCTGGTCATGGACACCTGTTCCGTGAAGGTCCACCCGGTACGCCTGATGGAGAAGGCCTTTCCGCCGTCGGTCTCCATACTCGGAACCCATCCGCTTTTCGGTCCCGATTCGGCGCGCGGCGGGGTTCAGGGCCTGCCGATGATCCTATGCCCGGCACGGATCGGGGAGGGGAGCCTTCGGGAATGGGAGGGATTCTTCTCCTCCCTGGGCTTGGCCGTCCGGGTGATGTCCCCGGAAGAGCATGACCGCCAGGCGGCCTGTACCCAGGGAATCACGCATTACGTGGGACGGGTCCTCGCGGACTTCGGCGTGGGCCCTTCCGAAGTCTCCACGCTCGGCTTCCGCAAGCTGCTGGAGATCGTGGAACAGACCTGCAATGACCCCTGGCAGCTGTTCCTGGACCTGCAGCGCTACAATCCGTACACCCGGCAGATGCGGGAAAGGCTCAAGCTGTCCCTGGAGCGCGTCATGGAGATGCTGGAGAACGGGGACCCCCGGGGATAGTCACAACCCCATCTTCTTGAGGGCGTTCTCCGCGTCGTGGAGGGGGCCCAGGGAATAGCCGAGGGTCTTCACCCGGAGCAGCTCTTCCGTGGCCTTCCGTTTCTTCATGTCCCCGAGGATCTGGATGGTGGACCGAAGGAGCCTGTCGTCCTTGGCCTGGATGTCGCTTTCCTTGCGGTCATTGAACCACTTCAGGTAGGAGATCAGGACGGCCGCCGACTCGTCGGAGCCGGAAGCGCCGAGGGCCTCGAGAACCGTCATCTTCTCCCCCGCGCCCGCCGTGTCCAGGGACAGGATCTGCTGGAGCATGGGCACCGCTTCCTTCGAATCCGCCTTCTGGTCCCGCAGGATCACGGACGCCGTGGTGCGGATCTGGGAGAGCAGGGTGTCCTCCACGGGGTTCCTGCCGCCGCGCAGCAGCGCCTGTCGCAGGGCGGTGACCGCCACCTGGGTCTTGCCGGCGGGACGCGCGGAGCTGGCGGCCGCCGTCTCCACGGCGCGCAGCATCGCGTAGAAGGACGCGTCGTTCCGCAGGATGCCGCAGAGCATCTCCGAGGGGTCGTCCACCATCAGGGTCATGGCCCTGCCGGCGGCGTCCTTGATCCGCCGGGAATACCAGCCCACCGAGGCGTCGAACACGGGCACGAATCCCACGGGTTCCCGCAGGCGCTCCAGGGCCGTGATGCATCCGGAGGCGACGGTTTCCGAGGCCTGGACGTTGCCGCCCTGGTTCATGTTCAGGTCCCGCAGGATGACGGCGATCTTTTCGGCGTAGGAACCCACCCCGATGCTTCCCAGGGCTGCCAGGGCCTCCCCCTTGAGGACCGGGTCTTCGGCCTCCTTCACCACGGTATAAAGCAGGGCGGCCGCGTCCCGCGCCCGGAGCTCACCCAGCTTCTTGGATACCATACGCATGAGCTGCGTATGGAGGTTCTTCTCCGTGGAGCCCGTGACCGTGAGCCGGGATGACACAAGGGCGTCCAGGGCGTTGACCAGGAACGGCGCCATGTCCGGGTCGTCCTGCTCCTCGATGGCCACCATGATCTCCTGCTTCTGCTGGAGGGTGTAGGCGCGCTCGTAGAGCCGGGCGTACATCTCGGACACCTCGCTCGCCATGGCGATGGACGGAGCGGGGAGGAGGGCGGCCGTGATGACGGCCGCGCGGGAGATCCGGCGGAGGCTAGTCGAGTACGGCATGGGTTACCGTCCTTTCTGCGTATTCCCGATTCCGGGTCTGCGTGAGCTCTCCCGTGCGGTCGAAGGTGCGCACCGACCGTACGTTCCCGTCGCCGTCATACGCATATTCGACGCGGGAGATCGGCTGGTCCGCGGTCCGGAAGACGGATTCCGAGGAGAGGCGTCCGTCCTTCCATGCGTAGACCGTATACTTTTCCGTCTCCCCCGAGGAGAGGCGGTAGCTTTCCTTGACGCGGCGGCCGTCCCGGTATTCGACAAGGACGCTCCGTTCCTGTTTTCCCGAGGCGTTCGAGATGTCCATTCGGACATTGAGGCCGTCCTGGAAGACGTAGTTCGTGGCGCCCAGGAGGACCTTGGAGCCGTCGTAGACGCTCCACTGGGTCCTATTGCCCTGCGCGTCGTACTGGAAGCGGGAGACGGAGACAGTCTTGCCGTCCTTGCCCGACAGCGTTTCCGTTTCCAGGAATCCTTCCGGGGAATAGACGGAGACGCGCTGCGATTTCAGCTTGCTGACGCCGTCCTTGACCGTCGTGCGGACCAGGCGTCCTTCCGCGTATTCGTAGACCGTGCCCTCCAGAGGGACCTTATGGGAATCCATGGTCTCCCTCCTGAGAACCTGGAGCGTGTCCGCGTCATAGCTGAAGGTGCTGACGTCGCCGACCGAACCGTCGGGGTAAACCGTGGTTTCCCTTGTCATCAGGAAGACCTTCTCCTCCACGATCCTTGGTTTCTTCTCCATCGGTGCCGCCGTGGGCGCTTCCGGAGCGGGCTCCGTCTTGACTGACGGCTGGGCAGCCGGTTGAGCCGCCGGCTGCTGCGGCTCGATCTGCCGTGCGGATTGCGTGGGAATCGATATGGCTTGCGAGGGCTGGGTCTGTTCCATGATCGGTGCCGGCTCCACAGGTTTGCCCATCTCCTTTGGGGGGACTGAGGCACATGCAATAAATAACAGTACTGGAGATATTAGAATAAACTTATATTTAATCACCAGGATATATTTTATCACGCTGTTCATGGAATATCAACTTCAGCGCGGGAAACGACGACAGGACCTGGAAAACATGCGTTTAGTAATGGTATCGGTAGGCGGCGATCAGGATGGACTCGCCATAGGCTTTGATCCGCCGGCATTTCGAGCGCGGCCTTCCACTATACTGGCGATTGTTGCTTTGTCCTGCAGAATGTAGATGGTTTCTTCCAGAGATTCATAATCCGATCGGGCCAGAATGACCACATCATCTTCGCCAGGGACCTTGATGACCAAGGGTTCATGATCCCGGAGAATCGACTTGTGGTATTGAGAGAGTTTCTTTCGATACTCGCTGACCAATGCGGTTCTCAAGGTTGTACCTCGTTTGCACTGAACATGGTCCATGGAAAGGCGGTTGTCAACCATCGCTCAGTAGAAGCACCTCAACGGATCGCTCCTGAAATGCATTCCTCCAGGATTCCCAGATTCAAAAACCCATGCTACAATGACATGCCATGCGGCTCAATGATTTCGAGGTCCGGACCATTAAACAGGCGATCCAAAGGCGCTTCGGTCCCGCCTCCCGCGTCCTCCTGTTCGGTTCCCGTACCAATGACGACCGCCGCGGAGGCGACATTGATCTTCTCGTCGAGACCGGAGAGGCGGAAAAGGACGCGTTCCAGCACAAGCTGGAAGCCATCACGGACATGCAGCTCGCTTTGGGTGAAAGGAAGATCGATCTGGTCACCGCGCCTCCGGAAGGAGTCCTGGATCCCAGGCCCATCGTCCGCATTGCGCGGGAAACGGGGATTGCCCTATGAATGAAGCCGCCGGGTTGAAGCTCAGGTCCGCGATCCGGGAGAGCGAAGCCCATGTCAAGCAGCTTTCCCGTTGCATGTCGCTTCTTCGGGAGTTCTTTCCCTTAACGCCGGCATCGCTTGCGGCATTGGGAGACGAGAGAATCGAGCATATCGACCAATTCATCTTCCGGTTCTCCAAGCTCCAGGACGCCATGGGCCTGCGGTTGTTTCCCGCCCTGTATACCCTGCTGGAAAACGACGATTCTCCCAGGCCCTTCCTGGATATCCTTTCCAGGCTGGAATCCTACGGCGTCATCAGGGACTTATCGCAGTGGCAGTTTTTCCGGAACCTGCGCAACAACTTTGCGCATGACTACCCGGAGAGCATCGGGACCACGGTGAGCGCCCTGAACAGCCTCTATGAACGGTGGTCCGATTTCGAGGGAATCTACGGGCTGGCGAGGTCCTTCGTGGAATCCCGTCAGGACCTGGCGGGACTGGTCAGGTAGAAAGTCTCCGTCGGAAATCCGATCTCCTCGAAGCGCAGGCCCAGCGTTTCAGCCAGGATCCCGAACTCCCTGCGGTAGTGCCCCCGCATGTCCTCCCTCTGCCTGCCTCCGATGGAGACCGCGGGGTAGGAGACGAGCATCCAGGCCGTCTTGAAGCCGTCGAGGATCCGCAGGGCGGAGCCCTTGATCTCCTGTTCCATCGTGGGAAGCGCCTTCATGAGAAGGACGAGGTCCCGGGACTCCGTCGGAAGCGCCTCCCGCGGCCTGACGGAAAGGATATCCCTGCATTCCGCGGAGCCGCGGACCCCGGCCGCCTTGAAGTAGCGGTTGATCAGGTCCACGAGCCTTCCGTCGATGTCCCAGGCCAGGTATCCGCAGTCCGCGGCCAATCCGAGAAACGGGACGGAAAAAGGGTGCAGCCCGCAACCGATGTCCAGGACGCGGGCGGGCTGGCCCGAGACGGCGAACACCCGTCGGTAAAGATCGGGCAGGAACTCCCGCCTTTCCCGCGTGGAGGAATGGAGGTCCAGGATCCTGCCGCAGGCCTCCCTCGGGTCCCCCGCCGGATCCTTCTCGATCTCCTCCACCATCAGGCCGGCCCGATCGACTTCCCCTTGCGTGGCGAAGGCGCCGCAGATCTGGTGCAGCTTGCCCTTGGCCTTCTTCAACGCTTCCCGGGGCGGATACCGGTCCAGCGCCCACCGCGCCACGCGCTCCAGGGTGTCCCTGGACACGTGGCCGTATTTCCTCGATCGGGAGATCTCCTCCGCGAGGGCCGTGCCGTCCACGCGCCTCAGCCTTTTTTCGCGTTCTCTAGGACTTCGAAGAACTCCCTTTCCATGAGTTTGGCATACTCCGAGGTCTTCCATTCGAGGGCATTTGCTTCCGCCTGCCTCGATTTTTCCGCGTAGAGCACCGGATCCTTCAGGAGCTTCAGGCAGAGGTCCGCCAGTTTCCACGCATCGAGGTCCTCCGAGAGCAGGCCACCCACGTCGTCCTTGAGGATCATCTTCACGCCCATCTTCCCCACGCCAACCACCGGTTTCCCGAATGCCTGGGCCTCGAGGACCACGAGGCCCTGCGTCTCGGAAACCGAGGGGAAGAGGAAGACGTCCGACGCGGCGTAGTGCGCGTACAGGTCGGGACGGGGCAGGTAGCCCTTCAGGATCACGCGTTCCTCGAGTCCGAGCCTCCGGACCATTTTTCGGATCACCTTCGTGAAGGGGCCGTCACCCGTCATGACGAACACGGCGTTCCCCTGTTCCTTGGCCACCAGGGAAAAGGCCTCGAGGGCCACGTCCGCGGATTTTTCCCGGCACATGCGGGAGGCGAACAGGATGATCTTCCTGTCCTTGGGGACCCCGATGTGGTCCTCCAGCATGGCGCGGTTGGTCTCCCGCTTCATCCGGGCCACGTCGATGCCCGTGGGGCAGACGACCAGCTTGGTGCGGACGCCGTAGTTTTTCAGGCCTTCCACCATCTGGGGGGACGGCACGAAATTGACAGCGGATTTGTTGCACAGCGACGTGTTCTGCCCCACCATGATGGGCCGCGTGATGAAGCGCGGCAGCACGAAGTAGTGCAGGTAATGCTCCCAGAACGTGTGGTAGGTCTGCGTGAGGGGCACGCCGAGCTTCCGCGCCAGGCGCGCGCCCCATACCCCCATGATAAACGGCGCCTGGATGTGCACCAGGTCGATGCCGAGCTTCCCGATGTCCACCCCGAAGCCGAGGCGCGGGAAGGAGCAGGAATGCTCCTTGTTGGTCGGCACGGGAAAGGCGGGGCAGCGCAGCACGGACCAACCGGGCTTGGAGAAGTCCCGGACCTCGTTGACCGAACCCTTGTATCTGGGGCAGAAGATGAACACGTGGTGGCCCAGGGCGGCCAGCTCCTCCGCGTAGTAGAGCGTGGAGGCCGATACCCCGTTGATGGTGGGGTAGAACGTGTCCGTGGCGATCGCGATGCGAAGCGGGCGCTTTTCCATACTACGCGACCCTATCACAAAGCCCGTCCGGCGTCAGGGGGGCGTCACCGCCGGCACGAGCCCGAGCGGCACATAGGCGCGGACGGCGGAGTCCGCGCTCAGGAACTGCAGATCATGGCGTATACATTGCCAGACTAGAAGACGATCGAAAGGGTCCTTGTGTCCTTCCACGGGCGGAAGCCTGTGGAAGCTCGCCAGATCCATGACATCAATGTCCAGTATGGTAAATCCGGCGGACAGGGCCGCGCGAAGCAGACCTTCCGGGTCCGTCTGCGTCAATTTCAACTTGCCGATGGAATACTTCAGGGCGATCTCCCAGAAGGTCACCTTGCTGACGAGTTTGAGTATATCGGGATTGTCGAGTATCCTGCGGGCGGGCGTTCCGAGCCGAGAAGGTTCACAGAGGCTCCAAATCAGGTAATGAGTGTCCACAAGGCAGTTCATCCTCCCAGTAGCTCATCCGTCGTCATGGAAAAATCATCGGCGAACTCCACGGAAGCTTTCCCGCGGAGGACCCCAAGACGAATACGATTCCGCCCCCGATAGCGTTCGTACGGAACGATCACGGCAATCTTGCGTTTTCTTTTTCCGTGGGAAATGACGATTTCTTCGCCCTTTTTCACTTCTTCCATGACGTCGGAAAACCGCGCTTTCAGATCCCCTACCGACATGGTCTTCATGCAGTCAATATGGTTCCATGGCTTGAACTTGTCAAGTTGTCAACTTTGCGCCAAGGGAATCCCGCCTTGCCAGCACGATTCCCTTGGCGGCGATGCGCTCCCGGACGTGCGGCGGGAGCAGCCGCAGGGAAACCACGTCGACGTCGAAGGACGATTCTTCCGTGACGTCCATCGCCTTGTAGGCGTCGCCGCCGTCCAGGGCCAGGTCGATGTCGAAATCCAGGCGCTTCGGACCGCCTTCCGCGAGGGAGCCGAAGAGGATCACGGCCTTCACGTCGGGATCGGCCCGCAGGATCCCCTCCGCGAGGAGGCGGGCTTCCCGCATCGCGCTTTCGGTTCGGGACCGAACGGCTGCCCGTTCCGCCTCGTTCCTGGCAAGGATTCCGTCAACGTATGGACGCGGGTCGAAGCTCATGGCAGGGATTCCGCCATGGAACGGAGCTTCCGAAGGAAGTCTTCATGGATGCCGGAGAAACGGACCGTGAGGTCATGGGCGATCGCCTGGACCTCCGACGTCTTTCCGCTGTCCAGATCCTCACCGTAGAGGTTCCTCAACCGATGACGGAATTTCAAAAGCTCGAGCACTTCCCGTCTTTCCTCGGGATCCCGCAGCAGGGCAGGCCGCACTCCGGGGATCTCGAGGGACATTTTTTCCACCAGGGCCTTGTGCCATCGGTCCGAAGGGAGGCTGTTTTCGAAGAACTTGGAGATCCGCAGGAAATAGTTCTCGAGTACGCCGTACATGTTGTGCAGCGTGAATCCCAGGGCCCCCCAGTCCAGGGGATCATCGGCGCCCGAGACGATTCTTTTCCATCCGCGGTCATTGAGGACGATGATCCGCCGCAGTTCCCCATAATCGCCTTCAAGCTCCGTGATCAACGTCAGGAAGGACTCCCGCGTCCTCATGGGGTCGAGGCTATCACCCCGAACGGAAGCCGATCAAGGGGACCCGCCGGAACGGTTGCATGACTTTACGAAATGCTCCAATAAAGGGATTTTATGTCATCTCACTGGAGCATTCATGCAGGAAAAGTTGCCCCCCATACTCACTTCGATGTTCCTTACATACAAATACCGTGATTATAAGGATCCCAAGGCCAGAGTGGCGAGGCTGCTCAAGCAGGGTCATTTGATCCGCATCAAGCGCGGTCTCTACGTCAACGCCATGGATCTGCGGAATGAAAACATGCTCGGAAAGATCGCCAATGCCCTCTATGGTCCTTCCTACGTCTCTTTCGAATATGCCTTACGCATCCATGGCCTGATACCGGAAGACGTACGCAATGTAGGTTCTGCGACAATGAACAAGAGACGCGGAAAGGTTTTCCAGGGATCCGGGACCGCAACGCATGCTCCGCCGACAGGGCCCTTGCCGAAGTGATCCAACAGATAGCCGTGCTGGGCCTTACCCGCGGGGATTTTTTTCCAAGGCGGCTTTTTTCGGTGGAACCGCCCTCCGCATGATCCATGGCCTGCCGCGATTCTCCGAGGACCTCGATTTTTCCTTGGAGAAGCCCATTACGGGATTCTCCCTGATGCCGTACATGAAGGACATCGAACGTGAATTGGCCGCCTACGGGTTTGACGTCGTCATGGAGGCCAGGGAAAAACGACAATCCACCCCGACAGGCAGACGGGGTATTATGCGGAATCGCCCTCCTTGACGTCGGAGAAAGCCGGGGAACTGCTGTTTTCACGAATTGAAGAGGTGGATTTCCAGAAGGCCAGAGAGGACGTGTTTCCGTTCATTTCAAACCCGAAGGATCTCGATGTCTGGTCCAGGGATTTCTTCAAACATATCGCTTCACGGATCCTGTATGCCTGACCTCTCTCACCCCTTTCCCGCCTGCAGCTCCTCCATGAGCCGGGAGTAGGCGCGCAGGTTGTGGATGGTGGCCAGGCGCATGGCGAGGGCGTCCCCGATCACGAAGAGGTGATGCAGGTAGGCCCTGCCGTACCTGGAGCAGCAGAGGCAGTCGCAGCCGTCTTCCAGCGGCTTGCCGTCCTTCATGTACTTCTCGTCGCGGATGTGCAGATAGCCGTGGCCCTTTTCCGTCCGGACCACGATCCGTCCCTGCCGCGCGTCCCGGGTGGGAAGCACGCAGTCGAACATCGAATAGCCCATGGCCACGGCCTTGCGGATGTTGCCCGGCTTCCCCACGCCAAGGGCATGCAGGGGGAACTCCGCCGGGATGAGCTCCCGCAGGAGCCCCACGGCCTCCGTGAGGTTGCCCTTGGAATCCACGGGCCAGCCGCCGAAGCCGTAGCCGTCGAAGCCGATCTCCAGGAGCCCCTCCGCGCACTCCCGCCGCAGGTCCCGGTCTTCCCCCCCCTGCACCACGGCGAAAAGCAGCGGCCGGGCATCCGTCGCCATGGCCTTCATGGCCACGGTCCGACCGAACTCCTCCCTGCACCGCCTGGCCCACCGCACCGTGTTCCGCACGCTTTCCCTCTGCGTCTGCCTGTCCTGGTCCGGGTGCGTGCAGTGGTCCAGGCAGAAGAGGATGTCGGAGCCGATGCGCAGCTGGTTGCGGATGCATTTCTCCGGGCTCAGGAGCTTCTTTTCATGCTCCCGGCTCAGCTTGTAGGAGAATCCGTCCGCGGAGACGCTTCCCAGGGCCGCGTCCTTGGAGATCAGGGAGAAGACCTGGAATCCGCCTGAATCGGACATGACCGGATGCGGCCAGCCCATGAACGGGTGGACGCCTCCGGCCGAGTTGACAGTGGAGACGCCGGGATGGGAGGAGAGGTGGAGGATGTTCACCATGAGGACCCGGATGCCGCAGGCCTCGAGGTCCGCGGAGTCCAGGGTGCGCACCACGGCGCGCGTGGCGTCGGGCAGGAAGCAGGGAAGATCAAGCGGGCCGTGGACGGTGCGCAACCGCCCGCGGGCGCCGGGGCCTTCCCCGTCACTCCCCGTCGTCGTCATTGCCGCCGGCCTCGTCGTCCTCATCGAGGAATTTCGGATTGTTGCCCGAGATCACCACCGTGATCTCGCCCTTGGGCTGTTTTCCCTTGAACTTTTCAGCCAGGTCCTTGAGGCCGCCCCGGGAGGTCTCCTCGAACTTCTTTGTCAGCTCCAGGCAGACGGCGGCTTTCCGGTTCCCCAGCACGGCATACGCGTCCTCCAGGAGCGCGCCGATGCGGAACGGGGATTCGAAGAGCACCAGGGTGTGGGGCAGGTCCTTCTCCATCGATAAAAAACGCCTGCGCGCGCCGCCCTTGCGTGGAGGGAAGCCCTTATACGTATAGCTGGAGGTGGAAAGCCCTGAGGACAGCAGGGCCACGCTCACCGCGCCGGCGCCCGGGATGACCTCCACGTGGACGCCCTTTTCCACGGCGTCCGCCACGATCCTGTATCCCGCGTCGCTGATGCCGGGGTATCCCGCATCGGAGCAGATGCCCACGGATTTCCCGTCATTGATGAGGCCCAGGATGCGCCTCCCGGCCTGTTCCTCATTGTGCTCCCTGTAGGAGAAGATCAGGGAGGGGCTCTTGATGCCGTGTTTTTCGAAGAGAATCCGCGTGCGCCGCGTGTCCTCGCAGGCAAGGGCGTCCACTTCACCCAGCACGCGCATGGCGCGCAGGGTGATGTCCTCCAGATTTCCGATCGGGGTGGCGATCAGGTACAGGGTGCTCACGCAAGACTTTTACCACACGGACCGGCGCTGGAACAGGGGGGTACGGTATTAAATAATACGCATATTTTACTGTTCGATAGAGATCCTGCCGGTATGTCGATCCCACAATGCACGGCCGTGGATTGGTTTCTTGCTTGATATCCAGCCAGTATGTCGTTATTATATAGACATACTGGACGAATAATGGACAATCTTATGGACATTCCGGAACTGGACTATCTGATGCTCATGGAATCCCTCCGCGATTATCAACACCCGAGGGACCGCGTCACCAGGATGCTCCGCTCCGGAACGATGATCCGGGTAAAGAAAGGGATTTATGTGCGCAACGACCGGAGGGATCCGTATGCGCGGGAGGTGCTGGCCAATCTGCTTTATGGTCCTTCCTACGTGTCCCTCGAGTATGCCCTACAATACCATGGCCTGATTCCGGAGGCGGTATCGACAATCACCTGCGTGACGACCCGGAAGAACAAGGTATTCCCTACTCCCGTCGGAAACTTCGAGTTCCGGCATCTGCGGGAAGCCTTCTATTCCGTTGGATTCGAATGGCATCCGGTCGATTCACGGCGGGGATTCCTGATTGCCTCCCCGGAGAAGGCCCTGTGGGATACGCTTTACATGCGGGTGCCGCATCTGGAGGCGGACCGGGTGGAAGAACATCTGTTCCAAAACATGCGCTGTGACGAAGCGGCATTCCATGAGCTGGATTTCCGTAAACTGGAGCCGCTTTTCCAGGCCTGTTCCAGGACCGCGATCCGAGGGCTACGAAAAGCGGCAATCGGGAGGCCTGATCGTGGCTGAAGCTTTGCTGACATTGATCGAACGCAGAAAGCCGTCCAGCGTCGATGCATATGACCGGGCATTCCGCGAAGTGGCCCAGGAATTGATGCTTCTGGGGCTATGGAGGGCCAAGTTTTTCGAGCACGCCGCATTCTATGGCGGCACCGCGCTGCGTCTGCTGCACGGGCTGGACCGTTTTTCCGAGGGCCTGGATTTTTCCCTCCTGAAAGCGGACCCGGATTTCCGGTTTGACGCCTATTTTGACGCCATAAGGCGGGAGCTGGAAGCATTCGGATTGGATGCGGATTTCCAGCGGCGGGAAAAGGAGAGCGTCATCGAATCGGCGTTCATGAAGATGAACACCAAGAAGGCGATGATTTCAATCGGCGTGCCGGATCGGATAACGGCGACCGTTCCCTTCAATCGACTCGTCAAGGTGAAATTCGAAGCGGATACGGACCCGCCACCGGGCTTCCTCACGGAATCGAAGCTTCTGCTGGAACCCTCGCCGTTCGGGGTGAAGGTCTATTCTCCGGATTGCCTGTTTGCCGGCAAGTTCCATGCGCTCCTGGCCAGGTCCTGGCAGGGGCGGGTGAAAGGCAGGGATTGGTTCGATCTCGTGTTCTTTGTCCGCAGGGATATCCCCGTACATCTTCCGTATCTGCGGTCCCGTCTGGTCGTTTCCGGTAATAGCCCCGTGGACGCCTTGAGCGGCGAGGACGCCCGCGGGATGCTGCGGGGACGGATCGAATCCCTCGACGTGGCCATGGCCAAGGCCGATGTCCGAACCTTCATTCCGGATCCGTCCTCCCTGGATTTATGGTCCAGGGAGTTCTTCCTGGAGCTTGCCGCGAAGATCAGATTCCGGGAGGCTTAAAGAGCCGCGCGGCGCCGTAGGGTCTCCCCGTAGACGTCCGCCAGCTTCACGGCCATCTTTTGCGAGGTCCATTCCTCCGCGTACAGGCGGGCTTCACGCCCAAGACGCTCCCGCAGTTCCCCGTCGTGAAGGATGGAGAGGACCTTTTCAGCGAAGGCATCCGGATCCTCCGGAGCCACGAAGCCGCCCTTGCCGTCCACCAGGATGTCCGCCGTGCCTCCATAGCTCAGGGCGACGAAGGGCGTGCCGTGCGCCATCGCCTCGAGGAGCACCAGGCCCTGCGTCTCCGTCTTGGAGGCGAAGCAGAAGGCCTCCGCCCGGGAATACAGGGAGGAAAGATCCATCCGGTTCAGGTACCCCGTGAAAAGGACGAAGGAACCGAGCCCCAGGTCGGAAACCTGCTTTTCCATGTCCTTCCTGGCCGGGCCGTCCCCGGCGATGACGAGCAGGGCGTGCTGATCCTTGGCGATCACGCGGACCAGGACGTCCAGCAGGAGCCCGAGGTTCTTCTCATGGGCCACGCGGCCCGCGTAGAGAAGGACCTTCCGCCCGGCCAGAAGGGGAAAGCCCCGTTGGAGGGCCTCCCCGTCGCGTCCCGCGGATTCGAAACCGAACGCGTCCATGTCCACTCCCGTGGGGATCACGCTCATGGGACTGTCGATTCCGTACTGGAGCAACAGCTTCCGGATGGCCTCCGACGGCACGATGATGGAATCCGCGCCGCGGTAGAACCGCAGGGAGTACTCCCGCACCATCCTGGTGGAAACCGGGGCCGGAAGCTCCGGAATGTAGGAGGTGATGTACTGCTCCCAGAGCGTATGGCAGGTCATCACCATGGGGATGCCGGCCAGACGCGCGAATTTCTTCCCCGCCTGGCCCAGCGTGAACTCCGTATGGGCATGCACGACGTCCGGTTTCAATGTTTCCATCAAACGGCGTACGGAAGGCATCAGGAAGGGGAGAACGACGCGGTCCTCCCGCGAGACCAGGGGGCTCATGGAAGCGAACCGGTAGATCCCCTCGGAGTCGATCGGAATGCCCTTCGATTTGGGGTAGCGGGGGGCAATGACGGCCACCGTATGCCCCATTGCCGTGAGGTTTTTTCTAAGCGTATCCACGGCCACGGTTACGCCGTTGATGCGTGGCCAGAAAGTGTCTGTCGTCATCAATATCTTCATCGTTACCCGTTTCCGGGCACTTCAGGGTATCATACTTGCCCCGTATCGGGAAAGCCGGGTATAATCGGGACCGGAAAGGCGTCCGGAATGGAAAAAACGAAGCCCTGGCTGCTCGAGCTTGGCACGAAAGCCGAGAATAATGCCCTGGCGGCCATAACGGCCCGGGCCTCCGGTTGCCCATCGATAAGGAAAATCGCGGTATTCGGCTCCAGGGTAAGGGGGGACTTCACGTCGGATTCGGATCTGGACATTCTTGTGGTCGTGGACGACATCATGACCCGGGAAGCCGTGATCAAGCTCCTGTACGCAATCGAAACGGAATTCGACGTCCCGCTTTCCCCCGTGCTTTATACGGAGCGCGAGGTCGAGATCAACAGGAAAATGGGAAGCGGCTTCATGAAGAACGTGGACAGGGAAGGGATCGTCCTTTATGACACCGCTGGAAAGAGCGAGAAAGTTCGTGGATGACGCGGATCGGATCAGGAAGGCGTATGGGACCGGAGAATGACGCGCATCGGGTGCGCATATTATTTCTCGGTAAAAAGACGCATCGAGATGTTGTATTACCTTTTTCGAGTGGCTACATTCAGGGAAACCTAATCATTTCATCAGAGAGGACACAATGGGGAAAAAGAGCGCAATCGTTTCAGGTATATTGAAAAATGAGGCAAAGATCGCGGAATTCGCCCTTACCAACATCTGCACGGCAAGATGCGATTTCTGCTCCATCTGGCAGCAGAAGGAAAAGCACACCGTATCCACGGAGGATGCCGTCAGGACCATATCCCAGCTGTACGACCTGGGGATCCGCTTCATCACGCTGACGGGCGGGGAGCCGCTCCTGCACCCCGATTTCGAGGCGATCATCAAGGAATGCACCCGGGTCAACATGATGAGCTCCATCCTGAACGCGGACGCGCGTCTCATCAATGAGAAGCGCCTCGACATCCTGGAGCGGGCCGAGACGGACCTTGTCTGCATTTCCGTGGACCATCACGAGGATGAGGTGGTCTCCGCGTCCAGGAAGATCCCCGGTCTTTTGGGACACATCGAGACGGCAACCAAGGAGTTGAAGAAGCGCAAGATCAAGACCATGGCTTCCACGCTGATCTGGAAGAAGAACCGGCATTCCCTGCGGGAGCTTTTCCAGAAGTGCGAGTCCATGGGATTCGACCTGATTTCCGTGAACTATCCCGAGTTCTCCCAGTCGCCGGTCTACACCCTGGGCGGGGACGCCATCGACATCACGAAAGAGGACCTGATCTGCGCGCTGGAGGAGGTGATCCAGCTCAAGAAGGAGTTCAACCTCGCCAACACGCCCACGTCGATGCGGAACATCATCTCCTACCTCAAGGGCGAAACGCCCCAGTATACCTGCCTGGGCGGATACAGGGCCGTATTCGTCGATTGGAACCTGGAGATGTGGCCCTGCATGCACCTGGGCCGCAGCATGGGCAAGGTCTCCGAACTGAAGAAGTCGGATTTCAAGAAGAAGCCGTGCAACTGCTGCAACATGAGCTGGTACAGGGATTTCAGCATCTATTTCCAGGGCCTGAAGTCCATCAGACCGCTGTTGGAAGGCGTGCAATTCCTGAAGGGATTCGGGATCTCGAACTGAAATCCGGGCGTCAGAAAATCTTCCAGCGCACCGTGGTACCGACGTCGAAAAACCAATCGTCGTTCCCGGTGACGTGGTTGGCGCTCCCTACATTGGTCCAGCGGACCCGGAGGCCGAGACTGAGGCTGGGAAGGACGAACCAGGAGCCTTCGAGAGACAGCCCGTCCCGGATCTCCGGGATGCCCGTGACAAGCCCGTTCATGAGGAAGTCCGCCACGTTCGCGTAGTCGCTGCCTTCCCCATAACCGTACATGTCGACCTCCCCCTTCACCGTGTGCTGCCAGAGGAAGAAGACCTCCCAGTCCCCGGGAGGGCCGTAGGAGAGCTTGGTATCCAGTTCCCAGCAATCCGGGCCCCGATAAAAACCGAGGGGGAAGTCCACGTAGAAGCGGCCATAGTATGGCTCCACGAACACGAAACGCGAAGTAAATTTGCGGAGGCTGACGTACTTGTTGTACATCCAGGGGGAGGCATAGCTCCACTCGCAGTCCAGGCGCAACCTGCCGGGTCCCAGGTCCAGCCAGGGACTGGACAAAGCCGTCAATCCGGCCTGATAGGCGCTGGCCGCGGGATTCGTCGACAAGCCTTCTTCATCGCCGAACGTGACGTCATAGAGGACGTATTCCCCGTACAGGTAGAGGCCCGGGATTGGCGTCATGCCGAAGGATAGGGAGGCGGGTACGCTGTAGAACCCTTCCTCGAAGAGATTGTGGAAGACGATCAGCGGGTTCAAGTCCGCCAGAGTGGGGTAGCGGCCGCCGATCAGGTTCATCTGCTGGAAGCAAACGGTGAGCCACGGGAAGGGTTCAAACATCGCGCGGCCGACAGTCAAGGTTTTGACGTGGACATTGGTCATCGTGTCGAAATACGTCGAGTTCTGCTCAAGGTTCACTTCCGTGCCGTCGACGATGGCGTTTATGTAGTCGTTCTCGTCGGAAGAGAGAGTCGCGTTCAGGCTGACCAGGTATCCTGAAAACTTGAATCCCGCGACCTTGAAAGCCGCCATGCCGTAGTCGAAAAACGGCATGTTCCGGCTCAATGTCAAGGTGCTCCATCGACCGGGCCCCAGATTCAGCTTGTCACGTCCTATCCGCGCCTCGAACTCCCCGCTCCAGAAGGTGGCAATGCCACGATAAGGGAAGTTCATGTCGATCTGGACGAGCTCCGAGGGTAGGTTGGAAAAGGAATAGTCCCTAAGCTGCCCGAATGTAGAGGCGCGGAGCGTGGGATTGAAAAGCACGGAGAAGTGCTCCGAATGCGCGAGGATTCCCAGGGAAAGGATGGACGGCATCTCCAGGATCTCATAGATGCCGTTGTAGTCCGTGAACGTGGTGCCGCCATCCACCCATGTGCCCGTTCCCGCATCGTATTTCGTCGTCGAGATCTGGTTGTACAGCCATGGATCATTGAGGGTCCCCACGGACAGGCCCGCATCCAGGAAGAAGGAGAAGGCGGGACGGGGAAGTCCGAGGGGCGCCAGGATGGCGTTTGATGCCCGGGCCGTCTCCAGGCTCCCGCCGGACGCAAGAGCTTCCAGACGCGTCTTCATGGTCTCCGCCGCGACGGGGGATTCCATCAGGGGCGGGACCTGTCCGTTCGCGATGTAGAGATCATCGGTTTCCGCGTAAGCCCTGTCGCCGATCGGGAGCAGCCAGGCGTCATAGGCGGATGCTGCAGTCGACAACGCGAACAGGCAAAGTCCCAAGAACCCGAGGCGCTTCATGCCATTGATCGTGGCATGCACGGGATCACTTGTAAAGAAGCGATCCCGCGGCCCGTCAGTACCTGAAGGCGACGGATGCGCTGATGTAGTTCGTCATTCCATCGTCTCCGGCGGTCAGATCCCTGTTCCAGACATACTGGAATGTGTAGCCAAGCCTGGCCGTCAATTCGCCCCTGCCGAATCGGAATCGGCAACCTGTATCCGCTCCGGCCTGCACAGTGGTTTCGATGACGTCCTGGGTGAGGAAGCGGGAAGCCACGCCGACAAAGGTCGCATTGCCGGAATCATCGAATCCATCATCATAGATCGTACCATCGCCGTCCGTGACGCCTTCCGAAGCGTTTCCATGACGAATGACGCGACCGAATAGTGTTGAATCCAACCATGTCGTTGGCTGCAGATTCACCTTGAAGGACAGCATGTCTGAGTTCGGCTCCAGGATGGAACCGAGTTTCTCTCCGGCGTTGGTGTACATGATCCAGTTGACCGCGTAATAACGGGAGTGCGTGTAGGTATATGGGGTGACCATCTCGTATTCTATGCTGATGCGCTCCAGGACTTCGATTGGAGGACAGTAGGACAGGACGGCGTCCAATGCGAATTTGTTCTGAGCGGAGTCGAAACTTACCAGTGTTCCTTGAGCTGCAGTCAATGTTGAGAAAGAATCCCAATCGTCAACGTAGAAGGTGCCGTCCAGCGTCAGACCAAAGGGAAGCCGCAGGCTTCCATAGAGACCGATGAAAGAGGTGTCGTAATCGCCGGAAAGCTGTCCGCTGTAGAAAAGGTCCTGTAAAGGGAAGGGGAGAATGTAGTAAAGATGAAGCAATTCACCCGTGACTACGGTCTGGATAAAACCGACCTCAATCCAGTCCACGGGATGGACTGACATGGTTTGAAGAACGAGGTACTTCTCAATCGGGAGACTCGTGGCGTTCAGATAGCATAGATTACCGCTGGAGTCGTAGCATTCCTTGGCAACCAAATCAAGGAGCAAGGTCGAGAAGGATATCCAGTCATTCATGTAGGTGAAGGAGACGTGCCCAGCTGCAGGAGCCTGGGGGCCGATCACCACACTATGTTCGAAGGAGGGACCAAAAGCTGTCCGCATCAGGCCGGCCTGCAGGTAGAGATCTGCGGTTCCTAGGAACAGGCCGAACTGGCTGATCTGTCCCACTGTTAGGTACTCGGAGCCAATGGAAAGCACGGCTCCGCCAGCCAGCGAATCGTCCGAAAAACTGGTCCAAAGGGGGAAAAAGGAGTCACTCTTTATGTTCTCGAGACTGAACGCGAACTCCCCGGAGTATGAAACCGTATCATCGAAGAAACCCGTGGTGTCCATTTGTCCGATGGCGTTCGCGTAGATCTGCGTTCCATCGGAAAGTGTCTCGACTCCCGCAGTCAGGTGGGATGTTGCAAATAAGTACTCAGGCGACATAGGCTTGTCCTGACGGTCCAGCGACAGGGAAGCCCAGTAGGAACGTGCCAGTGCAAGGTCCGTGCCCTCAGCATGGTCGATTGCCTCCCGAAGGAGTTGCTTCACTGTCTGTAGAGGGTAGGGACGGATCACCGGGAGCTGACGGATGTAACCTTTCACCTGCCAAGTGGTGAGGGAGGAATAGAGCGGGTCATTGGGGTCGGAGACTTGCTGAGCGGAGATAATATGCGGAATCAACACCACAAATATGGAAGCAATACTGATGCCTATCCGTCGTTGTGTTTTCATCGTCACTCCTGAAACCGAACGTATCACGATGTCATTGAACCATCAATGAATTCCGCTATCATCAAAGGACACTTCAGAACATAGGTACGTTAACTATGCGTACATCTTTATTGACAAGCAAAAAAATGGTGCTATAATGTTCAATTGTTGAACATTCCTTGCTGAAAAATCTGAAGAGCAAGTTCCGGCTGCCTTCGGTGAGGTAAGGTCCCTTTTAAGAATAGCTGACATTCATATGCCTATGGCTGAAGAATGGTTTCCAATCATCATTATGTCAAGAACAATCTTTCCAGACGATGACGCACTCGATCACGAGCTTGTGATTCTGCAAAGTATTTTTACCCACGAAGACCATGTCAAGCAACGCGACATAGCCAAAATCGTTGGACTGTCATTGGGAATGACGAATGCTATCATTAAGCGCTTAGTACAGAAAGGATGGCTCACGGTCCGAAAAGTTAACAACCGCAATCTACGCTACGCGGTATCAGCTTCGGGTATCGAGCAGATCACGCGACGGAGTTATCGCTATTTCAAGAGAACTATAAAAAATATAGTAGACTATCGCGAGGCGATTGAAAGGTTTGTTCATGAAGTTCAGGTGAGCGGTTGCCGTGGTATAATCTTGCATGGGAGTAGCGACCTAGATTTTATTGTCGAACATGCATGTGCGAAGTACGGTATCGAGTATGTACTGGATGAGAACAAGGGGGATACCGTGAGCCGGGGCGGCGAAGTTTTTTTCCTCCTCTATTCGGAGAGCTATATCCCTGATAACGGGGAAAAGAGAGTTGGACTGTCGATAGCCTTCCTTCAGGAGGTTGTCAATTTGCAGTGGAGAGGCGCGGCGACGCTTCCCGGGATGAATAGCGGGTAAGCTCGTGCGGTTGAAGGATACCGAGACGGCCTGTGAATCGCAAGCGAATCAGTGAAGCAGTCAAAGCAGATCTTGGTGTCCGCTCCCTCAATGGTCTCCTGTACCGCTCTGATGTAGGGTTCCCACATGTCCATGGAGACTGATCTGCAGCACTACGTTAGTCAATTGTAAATGAATTGAGTGGATCTACTGAATGATATGTGATATCTATTAACAAGTAGAGCCAGCTGCAGTGTCTATAGCGGTTTACTATCGCGTTGATTTTTTGTTAACGGAACGTTAATTAATCTAGTATACCTCCAGCTTTGCTGGAGGACTGAAGGAGTTTGACAGTTCCGGAAATATTTAAGAATCTCCTGCCGTGAACCGCCAAAGTTACACGAACAGGAGATTCTATGAGACA
>Ga0153915_10000089_pt1 | contig 79154 bp, 77 predicted proteins | sample Opewatmetagenome_2_FD_107003 | JGI IMG/M metagenome (GOLD analysis project Ga0153915, IMG submission 107003) | Freshwater wetland microbial communities from Ohio, USA - Open water 3 Core 3 Depth 3 metaG | ecosystem: Environmental > Aquatic > Freshwater > Wetlands | place: USA: Ohio, Lake Erie...
GACTGGATAGCCGATGTCAGCTGCGATGTGACGGACATCCTCGAAGGAGAATCCAGTGCCTGATTGCGGTTGTCTGATGCCCAGCTCGTCCATCAGTCTAGAGAATTTCTTCCTGTCCTCGGCGAGGTCGATTGAAACCGGCGAAGTTCCGAGGATCTTGGTCTTGTGGTCCTTGAGCTCTCGTTCAAGCGGCAGTGCCAGATTGATGGATGTCTGTCCTCCGAACTGCAGGATTATGCCGTCTGCGTTCTCCTTCTCGACCACGTTCAGCACGTCCTCTGCTGTGATCGGTTCGAAGTATAGCCTCGAAGAAATGTCGAAGTCCGTCGAGACGGTCTCTGGATTGTTGTTGATGATGATCGAGTCGATTCCCTCTTCCCTCAGCGCCAGTGCGCCATGGACGCAACAGTAGTCGAACTCGATTCCCTGTCCGATTCTGATGGGGCCGGCTCCAACGACGATGACCTTCTTCCTTTCAGATGTGCGTGATTCGCACTCCTCCTCGTAGGTCGAGTAGAAGTAGGGCGTCTCCGCCTCGAACTCCGCAGCGCATGTATCGACCATCTTGAAGACCGGATTGATGTTCTTCGCCTTGCGGAGATTCCTGATGGTCCTCTCCTCTTTCCCGGTCAACATGGCGATGTACTCGTCCCCGAAGCCGAGCCGTTTCGCCTTTGCGAGGTTCCCAGCGGTGAGGGTCTTCCTCAGGGAGTTCTCGACAGCCACGATGTTCGATAGCTTCTGAACGAAGAATGGATCCCACTGGGTCATACTGCATATCCTCTCGATTGAGAGGCCCCTCCTCAGGGCCTCGGTCATCATGAAGAGTCTTGTGTCCGTCGCCGATGTCAGCTCCTCGATCAGTTCTTCATCGGTCCATTTGTCCGCCTCCAAGCCCACTCGGTCTATCTCGAGCGACCGGACCGCCTTGAGGAGAGACTCCTCCAGATTGCGGCCGATCGCCATCACTTCCCCCGTGCTCTTCATCTGTGTGCCGAGCTTCCTGTTAACGGTCCTGAACTTGTCGAACGGCCATCTCGGGATCTTCATGACAATGTAGTCTATTGATGGCTCGAAGGCCGCACAGGTCTTGCCTGTTATTGCGTTCGGTATCTCGTCCAAAGTCCTTCCGATCGCTATCTTCGCGGCTACTCGGGCGATGGGATATCCAGTCGCCTTCGAGGCCAGCGCGGAGCTTCTCGATACGCGCGGGTTCACTTCTATGACCCTGTACTCGCCGGTCTTCTGGTGGACCGCGAACTGTATGTTCGCCCCGCCTTCGATTCCCAGCGCGCGGATGATCTTTATTGTCGCCCTCCTGAGGAGCTGGTGATCTCGGTCGCTCAGTGTCTGCGCAGGCGCGACCACGATGCTTTCCCCCGTATGGATGCCCATCGGGTCGAGGTTCTCCATGTTGCACACGATGATGCAGTTGTCCTTCGAGTCCCGCATCACCTCGTATTCGAACTCCTTCCAGCCAATCACACTCTCCTCGATGAGCACCTGCCGTATCCTCGAGTAGATGAGCCCTCGGCCGACAATGTCTTCCAGCTCCTTGCCGTCGCGAGCGATGCCGCCTCCCGTCCCTCCAAGCGTGAACGCCGGCCTGACAAGCACGGGGAAGCCACCGATCTCATCCACCGCTTGCTTCGCTCCTTCGATGGAGCTCGTGGTCTTGCTCCTCGGTATCGGCTCGTTGAGCTCGAGCATGGTCCGTCTGAACAGCTCCCTGTCTTCGCTGAGCGCAATCGCCTTTGGCTGGCTCCCCAGGAGTTCCACATGAAGCCGCTCAAGAACCCCCTTCTCTGCCAGCTCCGAGCAAATGTTGAGTGCGGTCTGGCCACCCATCCCTGACAGTATACCTTGCACGCGCTCCTTCTCTATTATCTTCGTGACCGTCTCGACGTTCAGCGGCTCGACGTAGACCTTGTCCGCGGTCTCAGTGTCCGTCTGTATTGTCGCCGGATTGGAGTTGACCAAGACGGTCTCAAACCCCTCCTCGCGTAGGGATCTGCATGCCTGTGAACCAGAGAAGTCGAACTCGGCTGCCTGCCCGATGACGATCGGGCCGGAACCGATTACCATGAGTTTCTTGAGGTCGGTGCGTTTCGTTGTCAATCGCCCCCCAGCATCTGAGCGAATCGGTCGAACAGGAATCCCGTGTCATGGGGTCCCGGCTGGGCCTCTGGGTGGAACTGGACTGAGAAGACTGGCAGCTCCTTGTGCCGCATCCCTTCAACTGTGCCATCGTTGAGGTTGACAGTCGTTATCTCGAGGCCCTCCTCCTCCGCTGACGCAGCGTCGACGGCAAACCCGTGGTTCTGCGAAGTGATATAGACTCTGTCTTCGAACTTGACAGGTTGGTTTATTCCCCGATGGCCAAACTTCAGCTTGTAGGTCTTCGCACCGAACACCAGCGAAAGAAGCTGGTGTCCAAGACATATCCCCATCATCGGGAAGTCATCCTTCAGTTTCCTGAGATTTGCCACGGTTGTCTCGAGGATCTCCGGATGCGCAGGATTGCCAGGGCCGTTCGATATGAATATGCCATCAGGCTGGAGGTCCCTCACCACGCTGGACGGCGTGTCGAAGGGCATCTGTACGACATTGAACCGCTTGCGCAGCTCGTTCACGATATTGACCTTGAGTCCGCAGTCGAAGAGCGCGACGGTCTTCCGCTTATGCTCGTCGAACTTCCGGATCTCTCCGATGCTAACCTTCGATACAAGGTTCGATTCCTCTGGATGTCTCATCCGGCGGACGGCCTCTAAGAAGCGGTGCGGGTCGTCAGTAGTTATCCCCCCTTTCATCGTGCCAAAGGTGCGGATGCGTCTGATGACCGAGCGAGTGTCGATGCCGAATAAGGCTGGGACAGAGTCTTCCTTCAGCGTTTGCTCGATGCTCTTCCGACAGTCCCTGTGGCTCGGGAACTCACACCTCTCCTTGACGACGTAGCCCCAGACCTGGATCTTCGCAGATTGGAAATCCGTTGCGTTGACGCCATAATTTCCGATCAAGGGGTAGGACGGGACGAGTATCTGGCCGCAGTACGAAGGGTCCGTGAGCGATTCCTGATAGCCCGTCATGCCGGTCGCGAACACGACCTCGCCTAGCGCCTCCCTCTCTGCGCCAAAAGCCACGCCCTCAAAAACTGACCCATCCTCGAGGACGAGGTAACCCTTCTTCACAGCGACCTTTGGTGTATCCGGAGAGGGGTTAAAGAAACTTGTTGTAGGTTTTGGACGTGGCCAACACTTCTTATCCGGACTCAGACACATGTTCTTGCTGTCTCAATCTGGTCTGCAAACACTTTGGCCCTTGGGTATGGCGGAGCAATGAGTATTAAAGTGGGTAAGGCTCTCCTCACTGCGGGTGACCGGTTGTTCCCGTCCCACTGCAAGGAAGTCAGCGTCAAGACGGTGAATTTCAGGCTCACCGAGAAGTCGATCAAGGAGTTCCTTGCGAGGAAGAGGGCCTACATCAGGACGAGGTTCTACGTCTTCAATTCGGGGGATGACTGGGCCGTCGCGCTGATCGTTCGGAATCCCTCCAACGACATTCTGCAGGAGATCTCCTCCGTTCACATCCTGTCGCTGCCGAACGATACGGCCTTCGTGGAAGACCCGGCGCTGGACGTGCTCTCTGCGAGTTCCATGGGCGCGATGCGCGAGGCGGTCGGGAAGAAGTGCGTCGTGGTCAAAGGGAGAGCCGAGCACGTTTCGTTCTTCGTCGAGGAGAAGCCATACGACCTGACAGTGTTCGACGTGGTCCCGCCGTCCCCCTCCAAGCTGGTCGGATTGGTGAGGGCAGTTCTCGAGAACGACCTTCAAGACGTCTATGTCAAGTTTGGCATCGTGGAGCTCGACCTGAACAGTCTCGCAGCTCAGGTGAAGACGAAGATCACGATGTACCCCTGCAGGGCCTCCGGACTCGTGACCGGCAAGCGAGTGATGTACCTTGACGAGACCCCGGCCCTCTCACCAGAGGACGTCAATGAGGTGACCCTGGTGGGTTGCAGCCTTTCGGCCAAGATATTCCAGGCGATATACGGTTCCGAGCCTCGACTGATCAACATGTGTCCTCAGGACCTCGCTGCCCAGATGGGTATCGGAGGCCCTGTTCTCCTGAAGTGCTGCAAGGTGAAGGAAGGCTCCGAGGTCAAGGGCTCTGTTGGCATCGTCCCGTGGGGCGCACGATCGTCAGAAGTCGCGGAAGTGTTGCGGGCAATCCTGCGCTAGATGTCGAGTTGGTCGGGCTGGAATCTCACGGCGGGACACGGTCCGAGGCAAGCAGCGCAGTGCGTGCAGCTTCTGGTGTCCACCACGACTTGCCCCTCAAGACTGAGCGAGTCCGTCGGGCATCTTGCGAGGCATATTCCGCACCCAGCGCAGTTCATCGCCCTGAACACGACCTCCTTCAGGAGCTTCCCCTTCTTGACGAGCTCCTTCTCATCGCGTGCCTTGATCATGACGGGCCCTTCCTTGAAGACCGTGATGGACATGGTCTCGGCGATGCCCCCGTCCGGCGAGGTCGTGACTTCCCCGATGATGTTCATCATGTTTGCCACTCGGCCCATGTCTAGCGTCCTACTGAAGACCCCTTCCATGCTCAAGCCTTCGACGCACGGATTGTATCCGCTCGTGCTGCGGAATTCGAGATCTGAAGTCTCAGATGGGGCTCCCGAGGGATGGATGTCAGCCACACCGATCTCATCAAGGACCGATTTCGGAGTTCTCTTCCATCTCCAGAGGTCGTACTCCAGCCATTCGCGGGGACACGACGAGCGAATTGCGTAGTCCTCAAGGAAATTCTGCCATCGCGCGTATTCGGGGCACAGTCTCCTCACGAGGCGCAGCTCCGCCAGGTCGCTCGCGGGGCACATGAAGCAGCCAATCCTTTCGAGACCCTTCTCATAGAGCTCGTTCACCGGTGCTTTCTTGGCCATGAGGTAGAACCAAACGTGCAACGCGCTCCACTTCTGGATCGGGGAGGCGGCCAGCTGGTTGGGAGTCCACGGGTTCCTCCACACCCTCCCCTTCTGGGCACGCTGCTGCGATTCGTACGCCCTCTGGCCAATGAACGACAGGACTCCTCCCGGAAAATGCTTCTGGATCAGCTGCGTGGCCGGGCCGAGCTTGCAGGTCTTGCAGCACCATCTGAAGTCTTTCGCAGGCGGGCCGAACCTCGGCAGGTTCTTCCAGAACGAGTCCCCCGCGTTCTCCGAGATCACCTCGAGGTCGTATCTTCGCCCAACTTCCGCAACGTTCATTCTGGTCTGGGCGAACTCCAACCCTGTGTCCACGAAGATGAGCGACGGTTTGATTCCGGCATCTAGTACGAGCAGGAGCGTCGCGAGGCTGTCCTTGCCTCCGCTGTACGAGACTGCGACTGGAAGACCGCTCTCCCTGGCAATTTTGGAGATGAAATCCCTTGCTTCCGCGGCTCGTCTCTTCATGACTTTATCGTTCGCTTCGAGAACGTCTTCCCAGCAGGCGTTCACATGAGGAACTGGACATTGACTGACTGGAACTACCCAACGCGTCTTCACGGCCGTCCCGCGTTTGTGTCCCCGCATCTCCCGAGAATCCATCTTGGAGACGCCGACCGATACGGGCCTGCGTTGCGGGTCGAGGACCACCACATCTGCGCCCGGCTCGATGCCATCTGCGCAGTCGGCGATGCCCACCGCCAGAGTGCTCGCCTTCTTGTCGCGGATGATTGCCGCGGCGTCCTCGTCCACCTGGACCCAGTTCCTTGAAATGATCGGCGCAATCGCCGTTGCGCTCACTGGTCGTGGTAGGAACTTGTCTTCGCCAAGCAGGCTGAATCTACGGGCTCCGACAACACAGCCTCCAACTATCACCTCATCAGTCCGATCGATGTCAGGGGCCTTGTTCAGGAGCACGATGCACCCATCCGGGATGATCGCTGTTCCAGTGTCGTCTCCGAACTGATCGTCAATCAATCCCCTAATCCGGATGATGTCTTCGCGGAACGCCGGTCGCGCGTCGCCCGGAGGCGTGATCCTGACCTCAGCGGTGTCGAGGCCGCACCTGCCGCATGTTGGGTCCTCGAGCACGGGCACTCCGCATCCCATGCACCATCGCAGATGAATCCTGCCAAGGACGATTGCGCCCACGGTACTCCAGATAGGCGGGCCCTACTAGAATCTCTCGATAGGACTCCTATTTCAGCCGTTTCCACTGCTTCACGACAGACTCGACGGCATCCTTGGCACGCTCGATCCTGTCCTCCGCCTGAAGCCTGGTCATCCCTGGTCCGGAGATGCCCAGACCAATCGGCTTCTCGTATTCCACGGCGAGGTCGGTGATCTTTCGTGCAGCCTGGCCTATGATCACCTGGTCATGCTCGGTCTCCCCCTCTATGACCGCACCGATCGCGACGACCCCATCGATGTCTTTCTGCTTGACGAGCCTCTTGATCGCCAAGGGGATGTCGTAGACGCCGGGTGTCATTACGACCTTCGCGACCTCCACATCCAGGAATCTCGCGTGTTCCTTAGCCCGCTCGAGCATCATCTGAGTGATGTCAAAGTTGTACTCGCTGCAGACGATGCCTATTCTCATCTTCTCAACCATTCTTCTTCCTCCTTCCATGATCCTCATCCTATCGGTCCAACATCCTCGAACCCCTGCCTCAGACCCTTCCCCGCGTTCTTCAGCAACCGTTGGGGCCTAAAGAGAAGGTCGTACGCGTTCACAGCGTGCTCGCGGGCCCTCCGCTCGGCGAGCCACGCGAGCTCTTTCTCATCCTTTGCCTCGTCTTCGTGGACGAAGACCTCCACGATGTGCTTGTTTGTCAGCAGTTGGACCTGAATCAAACCCTGAGATGCCTCGTGGGCGCACACCTTGTCGATCGGGTCCCTTCCCGGCATTCCCAACGCCACGACAATGTCGCACCCGGCCTCTTCGAAGAGTTTCTTGCACGCCACGGGGAGGTCCTTGACCCCGGGGACGGTCCTCCGCTCGACCTTGAAGCCCGTTCCCGTGTTCTTGAGCTCCTCGATGGCCATGCCCCCCATGTCGACCCTCGCAAAGGTCGTGTCGGCAATCCCGATCCTCCTCACTTCTTCTCGACCTCCGAGAGCTTCTTGTTCGCTTCGTGGAACTCGATTATCTTCTTGATGATCTTCCGGGTCCCGTCCAGGTCGTGGTCCAGGTGGGGCATCCTAACAACCTTCACCTTCAGTCCGCGCTTCGTGAGGTCCATCTCGAGGTCCTTCTCGTCAAAGGGCTGGTCGAATCCGATGGTTATGATGTCAGGCTTGAGTTCCGTGACGATCCCGTAGATGTCCGCCTCCTCCCTCCCTAGCACGGCGACGTCCACGGGTTTTAGTGCGGCGACGAGTTCCCTGCGCATCTTCTCCGGGGTGACGGGTTCGTGCTTCCTTCTCCTGACCGTCTTGTCTGTGGCCACGACGACCACGAGCTCGTCGCCAAGCTTCTTGGATTCCTCGAGATAATGAAGGTGGCCCAGGTGGATTATGTCGAAGACCCCCGTTGCCATCACTCTGACCATCGGGCTCACCTGTTCCCTTGCTTTCTCCACGCGTCGATTATCTCAAAGCCTTCGACGAACACGAGGCCATTTGACTTTGCGTACTCGCTAGCCCTGCTCTTTGCCATCGCCCTTCCGTCGTCCCCGATCATCTCGCACACGGTAGCGCTCGGGACCAGGCCCCCCATGATCACGAGTGCGGTTGCCAGCTCTGTGTGTCCGAACCTGGTCTCCAGGATCCGGTCCGCAGTGTTGAGTAGGTGGATGTGTCCAGGAGCCCTGAAGTTCCTTCCGAACTCGTCCTTGGCCCAGCCGTCCTCGGATGTGAGCGACCGTCTGGCCAGCTCCGCAAACTCCTTGATCGTCATTGCGCGGTCGTTATCGGTGATGCCCGTGAAAGTCCTTCTGTGGTTGATCGTGATGCCGAACGCGGACTTGACGTCGTATGGTATGTCGTTCGGCGTCAGGCCGCGCATGACTGGATACCTTTCCGCCATTCCCTGGAACAACTCGGTCAGGAACGGAAGGCCGAGAGCCTTCTGAACCCTCGGGTCGGCGGTGGTACATATCAGACCCCCCGCGTCCTTTCTGAGAGCACGAACTACTGACGGGGTGACGAACTCGGAGGCGATCACCATGTCCGTCTCCTCCTCCCTCCCGTCGGCATCGTATACGAGGATGATACGGCCGTGTCTGAGTTCCTGAACGGCTTTCATCACGGCATTCGTGGCCATTGAGCGCGAGGATGCCCCATCGTAATATTATGAATGGCGTAGCTACTAGGTGGAAAGTATCAATCTACCGCTTCTTAACCCCCTCAAGGACTGCCTGCGTCTGTCTTCTCGTATCACATCTGGCTCTCGTCGATGTCCCATGGAATTCACTTATATGGGAACACGCTCATACATTGGACGATGTTGGATTCCAGGGAAACCATCCGCTCCGTCGACACGAAGGGCATGCTGTCCGCCGTCGAATCCATGCCGAGGCAGTTGTCCGAAGGGATCAGAGTTGGACGCGGCTCTGGAATCGCCAGGTTCTCGCCTGCGGAAGTGGTCGTCTGCGGAGTTGGAGGTTCGGCAATCGGCGGGGACCTCCTGCGCGAGTGGCTGGGGGCCACGACGGCAATCTGCTGCGAAGTGTGCCGATCGTACTCCCTGCCGTCTCATGTGGGCAAGGGGGACCTGGTCATCGCCGCGAGCTATTCCGGCGATACCGAGGAGACTCTCTCGATGTTCGAGGACGCCAAGAAGAAACTCGCAAACCTCGCAGTGGTCACGTCGGGAGGACGGATGGAAGAAGCGGCCAAGGCTGGAGGAGTGCCGCTCGCAAGGATACCGTTGGGGGTGGCGCCGCGCGCATCTCTTGGATACCTGTTCGGCGCGATGGTGGGCGTGCTCCAGAGCTCCGGTGTGGTTGCCAGTGACAAGCAGGTCGAGGAGACGGTCAGAATCTTGAAGGGCATCATTGGGACATGCAAGGTGACCGTGGCGACCGCGGACAATCCCGCCAAGATCCTGGCGCATAGGATATTCCCCTCGGTTCCCGTCGTGATAGGTCACGGACTCTCCGCCCCAGTCGCCAAGAGGTGGGCCAACCAGTTCAACGAGAATTCAAAGGTGCTCTCATTCGCCGCGACGCTTCCGGAGTTCGATCACAACGAGATCGTCGGCTGGATGCGCGACCCCCGGAGCAGGGGCTTCGTGCCGGTCTTGCTCCAGCATGATGAGACGGGCGCGCGGATGAAGAAGCGAATCGCCGCGACGAAGGACATGCTCTCTCGCGTTTCGCCCGTATGCACCGTGGATTCGGTGGGCACGAGCCCTATGGCGAAGATGTTCTCCCTGGTGATGATGGGGGACTACGCTAGCACCTACCTTGGCATCCTCAGGGGTGAGGACCCGTCATCGAACGAGCCCATCGACGAGCTCAAGGCGACGCTGTCCAAGAAGTGAGTGTTTTTCAGGCCTGATTGATGAACGCCTTTGACAGGCTAGAATTAAAAAAATGCATCGAGAGGGCCTCCGCCCCCTCTGCGTTTTTTCCCATCCCATCTGGGCCCTTGGCCAGCCCTTCCTTCCCTTTCTTGGTCGATGGCGAACCCGTTGTCCGCCTCTCGGGGTAAGGCAACCGTCCCCTCAACAGTGGTTGTTCATTGGACTCTCATTCGGGACGCGGTACGGGCCATCCCTTTCCTCGTTCCGCGCTCCTCGACCGCCTCTGCGACTTTCTGCCGGATCTGGTCCCTGCCCTCAAGGTAGTACTTCTTCCTCTCCTCGGTCCACCCAGCAAGGGCGAGCGTCACGGCCTGCGAGATGTCGGTCGCGTCACCGCTGGCTATGAACATCTCGACATCCTCTACGATCGCGGACGGCACTTTGGCCTTCACCATCTCTGCGTTCCAAGTCGAGGCCTCGTCGCGAAGATAGGTGTGTATCGCCTCTCTGACGACGTCCGAGACGCTCTGCAACCTGGTCCGCTCTCGTATGGCTTCGAGCTCCTGCAGATCCTCTTCAGGCAGTCTGATATTGAGACGTGCGCTCTTCGTAGTCATTGAAATCGCGGTGCCTTGTATGACAAAATGTCATACACGGTATAAATACGTATCCTACAGATTATCGACCTCCGTTTCCACTGCAAATCGTAATCCAACTCACTGACTGAGGTTCCGTGGAGGCCTTGCGTCGTGGATATGTTTTTAATCTCTGAGTGATTCTCAGAATCGTGCCTTCAGCCAAGGAGCTAGCCCAGACCACGAGAGAACTCACGCGCAAGCACAACCAGTGGTTCAAGGAATCCATTCCACTGATCGCGTCCGAGAACGTGATGAGCCCTTCAGCCAGAGAGGTCCTCAATTCGGACCTGAACAACAGATACGCTGAGGGGCTGCCGTTCAAGCGGTACTATCAGGGAAACATATACATGGACCAGATCGAGACGATCTGTGAGGGCCTCGCCAAGGAAGTGTTCTCATGCAAGTTCGCCGATGTCAGGGCGACCTCAGGGACCGTTGCGAACCTCGCGGTCCTCATGGCCATCTCCAAGACCCGCGACAAGATGACAACGGTGGCGCTCTCTGACGGGGGCCATCTCTCACATGCGAAGATAGGTGCCGCCGGCGTGAGGGGCATCAAGGCTTACAACTATCCGTTTGACGAGAAGAACATGAACATCGATGTGGACGGTGCCATAAAGCTGATCCGGGAAGTGAAACCCAAGGTTGCGCTCTTCGGCCAGTCCGTCTTCCTTTTCCCCACGCCTCTCAAGGGGCTCCGGGATGTCTTCGACGAGGTTCGTTGCACAACGTGGTACGACGCCGCCCACGTCCTCGGGCTCATCGCCGGGAAGCGGTTCCAGGACCCTCTGAGGGAGGGGATCGACGTCGTTTCAGGGAGCACTCATAAGACGCTTCCGGGGCCCCAGCACGGGATGATCACATCTGACCTGGCCAAGGAGGGACTCGAGAACGCTCTGAGGAGAGGCGTATTCCCTGGAGTCACGAGCAACCACCACTTGCACTCGGTCGCAGCTCTCGCGATAACCCTTGCCGAGACCAAGGAGTTCGGCGAAGCCTACGCCGATCAGATCATCAGGAACTCCAAGGCCCTCGGTCAGAACCTCTACGAGCGGGGCCTGGAGGTCCTGTGCGAGCATCTCGGATTCACGGAGTCGCACACTCTGGTCATGGATGTCGAGCAGTTCCACGGCGGAGCCAAGATCGCGAAGGATCTGGAGGATGCGAACATCATTGTCAACAAGAACCTCCTGCCTTGGGATTCGAACCCCGTGAAGCCGTGTGGGATCAGGCTCGGAACGCAGGAAGTGACGAGGGTCGGGATGAAGGAGAGCGAGATGACTGAAATCGCCGAGTTCATCGCCCGAGTCGTTGTGAAGGGTGAATCCCCCGAGACCGTGAAGCGTGATGTCATTGAGTTCAAGAAGGGCTTCACGAAGGTCCATTACTGCTGGTTCGAAGGCGAGGAGGCCTACGACTACCCTGCCTATGACGGCAGTCTGTAGCGATACCCACGCACTCACTTTTATTACAGGCTAGTTAGCTTATGTACTGCAGATGGGATGGCTGTCCGCGCCAGGTTTCTTCAGATGGGCATCGCCCTGGTGAATATCGCGATAATAGCTCTCGTATTCACCAGCATCTGGCCCTTCCCTAGTGGCGAGTTCAAAGTCGAGTTGCCGAACTCGAACGACGTGAGCTGGTCGTACTCCGACGGCATCGTCCACGTCTTGGCTCCCTACACGATCGACAACGGATGGATCTACGACGTCGACGACCTCGAGGTTAGCTACAGCGTCACAAATCAGACAGGCAAGGTGCTCGCGGCCGAGACGATCCCAATCGGCGTCGTCCCGGCAGGAGAGGTGAAGAACGACGAGATCGACTTCACGTTCAACCTCACGAGGTTCTATAACGAGGGCGGCATGGGGATGATTTTCCGCGACGATTCGCTGCATTTCGAGGTGAGCGTCTCATGCATGTACACGATGAAGCTGATCAAGTTCGAGGCGACCTACGAAACAGAAGTCCTTTGGGACGCGTTGATTCGCGGATACGGCGTCACGAATCTGACTTATACCCCCGCAGGCGCCACGCTCGAGTACTACATCGAGACGTCCGCAATCCTCGCCCCTCTGGGTTCGGTCCCGGCGACAATATCGGTCTATGATGGGAACGGGGACCCGTTGCTGTACCCGCCCGTCACTCAGTCCGTAAGGCTCGGAACGAACTCGTCGGGAGTCATGACTTTCACGCCGACTGCCCCGAGCGTTCCCCCGACGTCAATTGAGGTCCGCGTCCAACTGCTCGGATTCCAATTCGTAATGAGGTGGCCCTGATGGCTAGACAGAGATCGAGGATCTCGGATTCAGTCTGGACCTCCTTTACCGAGACGATTCGCTTCATCGTTGTCCCCTTGGTGCTGATCGACCTCGTAAAGAGCAACTGGCCCCAGCTCTCAACAGCGTTCCTCGACGACATCGTCCTGTACACGATCTTCTTCGGGGGGCTAATCGTGGCTTCGAGCACACTAGAGGTCGCAAACAAGCCAGGAACGTTCAAGAGGATGCTGTTCGGCCTCACGGCACTGGCCTTCCTCTGTCTATGGCTCTTCGTCGTCTTTGGAGGAGGCATCGCCTCGTTCACGTTCTACCCCTACTTCTTCCGGTTCGACATGAGCAAGATCGTCTACATCATGCTGATTGGGATCTCGCTCAGGGCGCTCCTCGTGATCAGGACCTATAGAGACAACAAGCACCTGGTCGCCGAACAGAAGGAGACGAAGACCGTCCGGGGCCTATTCGCGCGAGCTAGGCCAACGCCTGCACCCGTCGGGAAACCTCCTTCCGTTCGCAGGTCCACCAACCCCGCGTTTGGGTCGATGGCCAGGGTGGCCTACGAGGTGACCGCAGACGACGATGTCGGGTTCGCTCCCCAGGACCGGTCGCCGATTGAAGGCGGACGAGGAGTAGTCGACGAGTGTCCTGTCTGCGGGGCAAAGGTGAGCGCGGAGGACCGAGCGTGCCCATCATGTGGCGCGTGGCTCTGATTCTTCCCGCGCAGACTCGGTCTTCAGTCGGGTGAGGAACTCGCATGCCTTGCACGTGGCTGAGACCGTTGGTTCGCCACAGGCGCACTTCCGAAGCTTCGAAGGCGGGAACGAATTCTCGAGCATCGGGAGTATCTGATCGTAGCTCTTGAGGATGGAATGCCGTGTGCCGGGATATCTGTCCTCCAGCCGCGCGACCACCTCCCTGTAGACGTTCCTCATCGCCTCGGGAGCGTAAGGGCACTCGAGATTGTGGTATTCGAGATTCCTCAAGATGGCATAAAGCGTGGTCTCGTTCTCAGGGATTGTCCTCAGAGGCTGTATCCGAGGGACAAGGTCGGGCTGGACGCGCGAGTGTGGACCCAGCCTCGCAAGCCTTGCGACATCCCCTCGTGCGAGATTCATCAGAATCGACTGCGCGGTATCGTCCAGGTTGAGCCCTGTCGCGACGTGCGTCGCCTCCCATTCCCTCGCGGCCCTGTTGATCGCCGCCCTCCGGAGAACTCCGCAGTAGCTGCAGGTTGCCAAGACTCTGTCCCTCGCCGCGATCTCGTCCATCGTCCACCCGTACAGCTCCTTGAAAGATACGACGCGATGTTCCATCCCGAGGCGCTTGCACTGTTCCGCCACTATGGGAATGCTCGAGCGCCTGTACCCCTCGATTCCCTCGTCGACCGTGATTGCGCAGAGCCGGAGATCTCTCCTCTTCGCCAGGATCCCCGAGAGAAGATGAAGGGCGACGGTGCTGTCTTTTCCTCCGGAGACCGCGACCGCAATCCGCTCGTTCCCCTTCAATTCGACCTGCCGCCTCACCTCACGTTTCACCCTCCTTTCCACGAAGTCGCAGAAATGCTGGGAACAGAGATGCGCGCCGCTGTATCGGACGAAAGTCACGGAACCATTGGAGCACTTGTCGCAGGTCGTCACGCTGGCCAGATTCAGACCGCGGATATTTATTGATTCTTTTCCTGCAGTCATGGCATAGGTTTTTGTAAGGTGACACCCTACGGCGGAACAGGTCGAAAATGAAGGACGTCTGGGTGGAGAAATATAGACCGAAGCGACTCTCCGACGTGATAAACCAGAAGGGAATCGTGGAACGTCTTCATGCCTACGCCAAGACGCGCAGTATGCCTCACATGCTGTTCGCCGGCCCCCCGGGATCGGGCAAGACCACTAGCGCGATTGCCCTGGCCCGAGAGCTTTACGGAGAGCGGTGGCGGGACAACCTTATCGAGCTGAACGCCTCGGACGAGCGCGGGATTGATGTGGTCCGCGGAAAGATAAAGGACTTCGCGAGGGCGGCATCCATCGGCTCTGCGGATTTCAAGATCATATTCTTGGACGAGGCGGACTCGCTCACATCCGACGCCCAGGCGGCGCTGAGGAGAACGATGGAGCGTTACACGCAGACATGCAGGTTCATCCTGTCGTGCAATTACTCGTCGAAGATCATCGAACCCATTCAGTCTCGGTGCGCGGTGTTCAGGTTTCGGCCCCTGGCTGAACGAGATGTGAAAACGTATCTGGAAAGGATCGCTAGCTCGGAGGGGGTGGATATCACTGGTGATGGGCTGGATGCAATCTGTAGCCTCGCGTCCGGTGATCTCAGAAAGGCCACGAACATCCTGCAAGTGGCAGCTTCGTTGGGCAAGCGGATTGACCAGGAGGTGGTGTTCGAGTCAACTGAGAACATCCGGCCATCCGAGATCCAAGAGCTGCTCACGACGGCTCTCGCAGGCAACTTCACTGCCGCACGCTCGAAGCTGGACGAGCTCATCGCGAGGCACGGAATGTCGGGGGAGGATATCGTCTCAAGCATCCACCGCGCTGTGTTCGATTTGCCGGTGAACGAGGACGCCAAGATAAGGCTCATTGACAGAGTCGGCGAGGCTGACTTCAGAATGGTCTCGGGGGCAAGCGAGAGGATACAGTTGGAGGCGCTGCTGGCTCACTTCTCTCAGGAAGGGCGAAAGGCGAAGTAGGTCCGGAGCGCTGGCCGACAACAGTTATATACAGAATGCCCGTTTGAGGCGCGAGAGGACCGATTATGGCAAGATTCCCTGAGGCCGAGGCGAGGAACCTCGTCAAGAAGATCTGCATGAACTGCAACGCACGGAATGCCGTCCGTGCCACCCGCTGCAGGAAGTGCGGATACAAGGGGCTCAGGCTCAAGACCAGGGAAACGAAGAAGGCATAATTGGTCGGGGCGGATTCTGCAGATCCTGAAAGTACCAGAGTTCACTGAGCGCAGCAAGTCTGCGCTTGAGGACAGAAAAAAGGGGTGGAGGGGACTCCACCGCAGTTGGGCATCACCCTTTGGTTACACCTCTCCTCTTCCTTCAAAAGAGCGTGTTGCCAAATATGGCTGTTGTGGGAGAGGCTATTCGCATTATAACCCTTTTCATTTCGGGCGCCCCCGACATCGCATAATGGCCAACGATTCAGCCGGTGGAGGGAGCATTTGTCCGAATGGAATAGTTTTAATTGAAATATGCCAATACAGCCTGCGTGTGGAAGTTCCTGGAGTCCGAGCGGCTCGTGATATTCGGCCTCACCGAAGATGCGAACCGGACCGATGCGGAGATCGCAGAGCTGTACAAGCTTAAGAAAGGAACGGTCGCCTCAATTCGCAGGAGACTTCTCGACGCGGGCGCCATTGCGTATGTGAACGTCCCCGCATTCAACAAGCTTGGTTGCGAGATTATTGCTTTTCATCTTGGGACCACGGAGCCGCAGGAGCGATCGGACACGAAGGTCGGCCACCACATGGAGTTCTGCTCGAAAACCCCTCAGATCTTCGAGGCGATGATGAGCGGAACTGCACTCGTGATGTATACCGCGTTCAGGAACGCCACCGAGTTCGACTCCTTCGTGCAGAGCTACAACAGCTTCTTCACGGGGAGCAGACGTGTCTCCAGAGCGAGACTCTCCAGCACGATCTTCCCGTACGCCCTTTCAAAGGGGGGCTACACCCCAAACTTCTCGTTCATCGTTCATCGCCACTTCGCCTTGGACCTCCCGCCTCCGAAATCCGCCCTGCCTGCACCGATGCAGGTCGAATCGCCAGACCTGAGCGACACCGAGAAACAGACTCTGGTTTGCCTTGTGGAGAACCCGCTCGCTTCGGATCGGAAGATTTCCGAGGTCGTTGGGCTGTCCAGGCAGGCAGTGACGAGGATCAGGAACAAGCTCTTGGACGATGGCTTCTTCGTTCCAGTGTGCATCCCTCGCCTATACAAGTGGGGTTTTGAGATATGCGCGGTGGCACACCCTAGGTTCAACATGGAGATGGCCTGGGAGAAGAGACTCAAGTCCGAGCCACGGGATGCTGTGAACCTCTCGTTCTTCACCCTGTCAAAGGCCGACGAATCGGTCTCGAACTATCTGCTCGCCAGGTATTCGGACTACTCGGAGCAGCTCGAGGGCGTTCTGGCCTGGTATCACAAGGTGAATGCATTCGAGGACAAGCCAGAGATTACACTCTTTCCCCTCGAGAGATGCACGGAACTCAGGACCTTCGACTACGGACCCATCGTCAGGCACCTGCTCACCTGATTATCGGGGGTCGCTGGCAGGACGATAACTTGTATATACGCGAGCTTTCGATAGTACGCGGACGGTGGAAACATCCAGACAACCCCGTATATGGTGAGCCGCTGGGTCAAGGCGTGTTTCCTGATTTTCCTAGGAATCATCATCCTGCTCTACGCAGACAAGTTCGTCCATGACCTGAGGGTCAACGCTGAGGTTCATTACGAGATCGCCTTTGAATGGACCTGGAGTCTGATCACCTGGCTCCTATGGGTTCTTGTTGCCTGGCTGTTCGTCGACGCTGCGCTGACGATCGCTCTGAGTTTCACGGAGCAGCGGCACACCATCGGCGATGTTGCGAAGAGGCTTGAGCGGATAGAGGAGAAGCTGGGGATCGTCGAGCCGCACGGCGCAGAAAGTGTCTCAGCGTCCGAGGCCGCTGTCGAACCCATCGTGGAAATGCACCCGCTCGAGGCTGGCCGGTCCGAGGAGGAGGTCCCTCCGCCGCCTCGGGAATGAGCAACCAGCTCACTTCGATCCTTCTTTGGGCTCGTCCTTCCTCTTTGATTTCTCCGCCTTCTTCGGGCATTCCATGTTCAGGCAGAGCGTCCATTGGCCCCTGTTCTGTCTCGCGATCTTTATCAGCGGAGCACCGCATGCATCGCAGGTCTGTCCCGTGGGGATAATCCTCCCCTGCTGCGGCAACGGGTAGATGACTTTGCACTTGGGATAGTTCGAGCACCCTGCAAACCTCTTCCCCTTCTTGGACTGGATCGCCCTCAGATCTCCGCCACATGAGGGGCACTTACCAACAAATCTCTCCTTCTGTGCCCCCGGACACTTCGCGTCGATACATATGAGAAGCGGTGATTGGCCCCTTGAGATCATCCTGACCTTGGGTGCGCCGCACACATCGCACTTGAAGTCCGTGCCCTGAATCAGCATCCCGGTCGGCAGGGGATAGGTGTTGTTGCAGGCCGGATAGTTAGAGCAGCCTGCAAACGTTGAGCCGTTCCTGAGCTTTATCTGGGTCAGATGCCCGGAACCGCACTTCGGGCATATGCCTAGCGTGTGCTGTTCCCTGAGGGCTTTGCGGATGTCCTCGCCTATCTGAGTCCTGTGCCTCTCGAGGACGTCCATGATGTCCTCCAGCATGGCCTGGCTCTCCTCGACCACGTCCGCCTGCTCGAGCTCGCCATTGGCGATCATGTCCATGTCGCTCTCCAGGTGGGCAGTCATCTTGACGTTGGTGATGTCTTTAGCGTGCTGTTCGAGAGCCGTGATCACCGCGATGCCACTCTCGGTGGGTTCGATCATCCTGTTGCCCTTCACGAACCCGCGGTCGTAGAGCTTCTGGATCGTCTCGTGCCTGGTGCTCTTGGTGCCGAGCCCGAGCTCCTCCATCTTCTTGATGAGAGTCCCCTGTGAGTACCTGTCCGGCGGCGTGGTCTTCTTCTCGGTCGACTGGACGGACAACACCGACGGCGAGTCCCCGATGCTCAGAGCGGGCAGAAGGACTTCGGTCGCCCGATAGTAGGGGTAGTATTTCCTCCATCCCGGAGAGAGTATCTGGTATCCTTCGCTCGCGAACGACTCTCCGCCGATGTCGAGATCGACTTTGGTGGTGCTCGATCTGCACGGCGGCGCGAGGGTGGCGAGGAACCTCCTGGTGACCAGCTCGTAGACGTCCCACATGTGACCCTTCAGCTCTCCCTTCTTGGCGGCCTCGACAGGGTAGATTGGCGGGTGGTCTGTCGTGCTCTTCTTTCCCCTCGATGGCCTTATCGTCTCTTGGGCGAGGATCTCCTCGGCCTCCTTTCCAAGGTCGGATCTGGTGAGCTTCTCGAGAATCCCGCGCAGCCCTAGAGACTGCGGGTAGACAGTGTTGTCGGTCCTCGGGTATGAGATGTATCCATCCTGATACAGGTCCTCCGCGATCTTCATGGCCTGCGATGCGGTGAGGCCCAACTTGTTGGCCTCCATCAGGAACAGGGTGGTGCTGAATGGAACCGGCGGCCATTCGTCGTTCTCCTTCTGCTCGAATCCGGTGACTGAGGCAGACTTCGCCTGCTTCGCTTTGGAGAACGCCTGATGAGCTTTCTCCTTGTCGAAGAACTTGCCCTCTTTGTGGCTCGCTTTGAATGCCGCGTCCTTCTTCAGCTCAGCTGTGACAAGCCAATATGGAACGGGCTTGAAGGCTTTGATCTCCTTCTCGCGGTCCGTGATCAGGGCGAGCGTTGGGCTCTGCACTCTTCCGACCGACAAGAAGTCCTTCCCCAGCTGCCCGGAGGCCAGCGATATGAACCTAGTGAGGGCCGCCCCCCAGGCGAGGTCTATCAGCTGCCTCGTCTCCGCTGCCGCCGCGAGTTTGTAGTCCAGATCCTTCAGGTTCGCAAATGCCTGTTCGATCTCGTGCTTCGTGAGCGCGCTGAACCTTGCCCGTTTGACTTCCTTCTCTGTACCTGCTTCCTCGAGCGCCTCGACGCCGATCAACTCTCCCTCTCTGTCGTAGTCGGTTGCGACCACGATCTCGTCCGCGCCCTTCGCCAGATCCTTGAGCGCGTTCATGATCTTCTTCGCTGTCGGGTCGACCCTCTTCTCAGGTTTGGCGTAGACTAGGTCCTTCGGCGGGACCGCATCCCAGTTATTGAACTGGGGCGGGTAGTCAAGCTCTATGATGTGACCTCTGAGGCCGAGAACGAAGTAGTCGTCCTCGCCCTTCTTGAATGTCAGAACAGGTGTGCCTGCGACGGAACGGCTCTTCTGGGTGTTGTCGGAAAGTATGAGAGCTATCCTACGCGCGGCGTGATTCTTCTCGCTGATTATTAGCCGGCGCATTATGCCTCCGATGATGATTGGGGACTTATTTAATGATGATGGGCAGACAGAAATCCACTTGCCAGATCTATGATCTGGCAACGGTCGGAATCGTCAGCTGCGGCGGCGCCATTTCCTTTTCCTGAGGTCGAGTATCTCGTTCCGTCGTCTTCCCAGTCCGAGCAGTACGACAGGGACGCCGGCCTTCTGCTCCACGAACCGGATGTACTTCCTCATGTTCTCAGGCAGCTCCGAACTGCCCTTCCTCAGGATTCTCCGCATCTGCGGTTCTCCTATCTCGTCCCATCCTTTGAGACGAGAGTAGATTGGCTCGCATCGTCCGAGCAATTCGAGGTCTGCAGGCATTCTCGCGACCCTCCTCCCTTCGAAAGAGTAGCTCGTGCACACTTTCAGCTCTTCAAGACCGCTGAGGACGTCTATCTTCGTGAGCGCCAGACCCGTGAAACCGTTCAGGACTCTAGCATAGTTGACGACGACTAGGTCGAGCCAGCCGCATCTCCTGGGCCTGCCCGTGGTGGTGCCAAACTCCCCTCCCTTCTCGGCGAGCGTCCGTCCAATGTCGTTCTTGAGCTCCGTAGGAAAGGGCCCTTCGCCCACCCTGGTCGTGTATGCCTTGACGACTCCGAGCACTTCATCCAGCTGGAGTGGGGACGCACCGGATCCCGATGCCGCATTGCCCGCAACGGTAGTGGATGAGGTGACGAACGGGAAGGTGCCGTGGTCGATGTCGAGCATGGTGCCCTGTGCTCCCTCGAAGAGCACCCGCTTGCCAGATTCAAGGGCCCGCTCCACAAGGACGCCCGTATCTGTCACGTACTGTTCGAGCTTGCGTCCGAAGTCCGAGAGTTCGGATATCATCTTGGACAGGTCGAGTACCGTTCCGTCTCCGTACGCATCGAGTATACGCTGTTTCATGGGTGCTAGGAATTCAAGCTTAGCCCTCAGGACGTCAGCGGCGATGAGGTCCCCGATCCGAATCCCAAGCCGAGCGACCTTGTCCGAATATGCGGGCCCGATTCCCCTCCCTGTCGTCCCCACCTTCGCCCCCCTTCGGAGCCTTTCCTCGGCACCGTCCAGCAGCTTGTGGTAGGGCATGATCACATGCGCACGGTCGCTGATGCGCAAGCCGCGCGTATCAACACCCCTCGATCTCAGGGATTCCAGCTCGTCCAGGAGCACGCCCGGGTCGATGACTACGCCGTTTCCGATGATCGCAATCTTGCCAGGCCTGAGAATCCCAGACGGTATGTGGTGCAACGCGAACAGCTCATCGCCGATCTTCACGCTGTGACCCGCGTTCGGGCCGCCCTGAAACCGGACGACCATGTTCGCTTCCTTCGCTAAGAAGTCGACGATCTTGCCCTTGCCCTCGTCGCCCCACTGGGAACCTATGATAACCAGGGACGGCATGGTATCCATGGAGCAACCGAAGCCCAGTTCTTAAAACATTGGTTGTTCAGCGGGTCCGATTTCCTCTCGCGCAGCTCTTGTATTCCTTGATGAGATCCTTCGCGCGAAGATCGGTCTTCACGCCCTTGGGATCGAAGTGCGTTCCAGAGGCGTCCGCGCCCCTGTCCCGAAGGAAGGAGAGGAAGTTCTGGGTCTTCGGAGGAGACAACTTCGTCTTCCTCGCGAGTTCGTCCACGACGTAGAACAGGGCGGGCATCCCGACCTCGCTTCTCCAGACATCTATTATCTTGCCGCACCTCGGAGAAGTCCCGAGATCCCCGGTCGCCTTCATTCGCTTCACCGTGTCGCCCGACATCAGCGGGCCGAGCCATAGGGGTCCCGCGTCCGTCTTTGTCTTTCTCACATCCGAAGTCCATCTTTCAAGGGTCTTCCTATCGTACCCGGCATATCCAAAATGCCGCAGGCACGCATCCGCCTTGCCAGCTCCGTTCAGGATTCGCAGATAGCATCTGAAGTAGTGGTCGGCGTGATAGCACAGCATCGGTTCGATCCCTCTGTCGTGCTTCGCGGCTTCCCTGGCGACGAACCCTATGAGAATCCTGAGTCCGGTCTCGTGCCCGAACGGCGACCTCGAGGACAATGCCCCGTAACGCCTGAGGGACGTCTTCGGATATGCGCCGTAGAGCGGCGCTGTGTCGGTGGCAGCGAGGGCGACTACGCCCCGGTTCCTGCAAGACTGGACTGCGGAGTCGACGAAGTCTACCGGCGACCCAAAGGGATCGATGTCTATGAAGTCGAACTGCTCCTCCGACAGCAGGGCCCTGAGGTCCCTGCAGTGAATTCTCACATGCCCGAGGCTGTTCAGCTCCGCGTTCTCCTTCATCAGTACTGCGGCCCTTAGATCTCGGTCGTTCAGCTCGAAGTCCGCCCTGACCCCGCACTCGTTTGCCATCCTCAGGCCCCTCGCACCTGTGGCCGCGAGGCCATCGAGGATCCTCTGTCCCTCCTTGAGGACTTCTCGCCCGAAGATGACCGAGATGTCCCTGCCGAACTCCATCTGGCGGTTGTAGAACACTTCTTCCGTTCTAGTGCCCGGCCCCTTTCTGGAAAACCCCTCTGGCACGAGAAGGTCGGTTATCCCTTCCCTCACCGAAACGAGTCCGGACATCACACATATTCGCCTTTCATCAGCTTGATGATCTTGTAAGGTAGCAGGTTCCTGTTTATCGGCGTCACTTCGAGGATCCTCACGTCGTCCCTTCTGCGTATGTCCTGGAGTAGGGGATTCCTCGATTTCTTGTGCAAGGTCAGGATTATCGGCTTGTCGACGTCCATCGCGTCCTTCACCGCCTTCACGAAGTTCTCGGACTCGACCTCCATCTTCCCGACCTCATCGATGACGATCACGTCCGCGTTCCTGCTCGCGTCCACGAGCGCCTCGACCCCGACCGTGTCGAGGCTCTCCAGGTTGACACCATACTTCCCGACGTAGAACTTCGATTCCGTCTCGATGTGAGCGAACACGGCCTTTCGCTTGGTCCTCCAGTCCATGACATAGAAACCTACGCGCTTCCCGCTTTCCACGATGGGTTCGGTTACCATGCCGCCCACGATGAGGCTCTCATCCTCGAGCATCTCTATGACTTTGACGAGGGCCTGGGTCTTCCCCGCCCCAGGCAGCCCTGTGATACCTACCTTAATCCCCCTCGTCATAGCATCACCAGGCATGCGTACAAAGTAACCCCCGTATCGGCTTCCAGCTATCTAATGGATTTCATCTGGCATCGGCCGGAAATGCCAGTGATATCAATCTTCCGCAATCTCCTCGATGTACATCAGTGGGTAGTTCATGTCCTTGATGAACTTCATCGAGGCCCTGGCCCTTGCAGTCTTGTACCTGACCACCAGCGTCACGTCCAGCATATCCCCCGTCAGGGACACATAGTCGTACACCCCGTGCTTGTTCCTCAGCTTCTCTCGGTCGATCTTGACCCTGACCTCCTCGACGAACGGCTGGACCCGGCTCCCGGATTCTATGGCCTTCTCCAGGGTCTCCACGTTCTTCGCGCTGAGGGGCACCCCCACAAACTGGTGGTATATCGTTCCGAGCTTGATTCCGGCCTCGAAGGCCGCCCTCTCTCTGTCGGAACACGAGAAGTAGCTATCCGCCTGCTCCTCTCTGATTTCTCTCGTACAAAGGCCCCCCTAAAACGTAGACCAGCGTCAAAGCCAACGCAATACTCGTGGCGGTACGTGAGAATGCTGTATATAAGAGTTGGTCGGTGACAAGCGCGAGTCCAGCGATGAACGGCAGGATGGCCAGGAGGAGCCCCGCGGCCGCCGCTATGGCCATTCGGTCCTGCATCTTGGGATATCTGACCTCGGAGACCATCAGGAAGCTTACCAGGAAAGTGGTTGCGATGATGAGCGGGGGAAGCTCCTGGAAAGTGAAGTAGTACCTTGGGAGCTCAAACCCTGAGCTGGCGCCGAACAGAAGGCAGAGCAGCATTATGACCAGGGCGCCTGCTGGAGCGGGCATCCCGACGAAGTGCGGGAGCTGGTAGCCGCCGGCGCTGAATCTCGCAAGCCTGAACAGCCCCGTGGCCAGAAATGAAACGGACGCCATCAGAACGACCCCGTTCTCGAGGGCAGAGTGGGCACCATGGAGCTCCGCATACACTAGGAGGGCCGGGGCAAAAACGAAGGATATCGAATCCGAGATCGAATCCAGGACTTGTCCCCTTCCGTGCCTGCTCCCGAACCTGCGTGCCATGTATCCGTCCAATCCATCCATGATCATGGAGAGAAGTAGCAGCCCGGTCGCGCCGATGAACTTCCTGTCCAGAATGTAGGTGATGGCAACGAATCCGAGGGCCCCGTTGGCGAGGGTGAACAGGTCCGCCGGGGAGACCCTACTCCATGTGGACATCCCGGACCTCCGCGATAGTCGTTGTCCCAGCACGTACCTTCGCCCCCTTCGCCACGACTATCGATGTCATGGAAGGCGGCAGGAAGACATCCACTCTGGACCCGAACCGTATAAGCCCCAGCTTCTGACCCTTCGCCAGTTCCTCGCCTGCTTTGACGTAGAGCACGATTCTCCGCGCGATTGCTCCGGTCATCTCGACGACGGTTATCTCTCCTATCTCTGACGACAGGGCAAGCTCTGCGCGCTCGTTGCCAAGGCTCTTCCCAGAGAAGGCTGGCGCGTGCGTTCCCGAGGAGACCTTGACTCTAGCAACCTTCCCTTCTGCAGGGGACCTCGTCACGTGGACGTTCCTCAGGGCGAGGTATATGGAGACCATGCCCCTCCCATGATCCACGTCCCTCACCGTGCCGTCAGCGGGCGATACGATGCCTTTCCCGATTCTCCTGCCCGGGTCTCGGAAGACAATCGTGAGGAACACCACAAGCCCGGCGAACGCTATCGAGGCAACGAGACTGAACGGGAGCGAGACACCGGCTGCCAGCGCACTCAATCCGACAAACGCCCGTCCGCCCTTCGCGATCACGCAGCCCACCCGAACATCAGGCGCCATCATCTCAGCAGCAGCTTCGCGTCGACGACGGATGCCCCCTTCTCCCTGACGAAAACAGGATTGAGGTCCATCTGATCGATCTTGTCCGCATGCCGCTCCCCGAGGGCGGACACTTTGAGCAGGATGTTGATTATCGCGTCCCTGTCGACCTTGATCTTCCTGAAGCCCTCCAGTATGGGGGCCGCCTTGATCTCCCGGAGCATCTCCTCGGCGTCCTCCCTCCTGATGGGGACGACCCGGAAGGTGACGTCCTTGTAGACCTCTGTATAGATTCCTCCCAAGCCGAACATGATCGTGAGACCGAATGTCGGGTCGTTGATGAGGCCGACTATCACCTCGACCCTCCTGTCCTGGAGCGACTCGACAAGGATCTTCTCCTTCGGGAATCTGTCCTTCATCTTCTGGAACTCCTGTTCGAGCTGGTCCTTGGGGATGTCGAGCACCACCCCGCCGACGTCCGTTTTGTGGAGTATGTTCGGTGAGCAGACCTTCAGCACGACCGTCGACCTAAGCTTCTTGAGGTCGATCTGGTCAAACCTCTCGACGACCTGAAAATCGGTCGTGGGGATGCCGACCTCTTTGAGGAACTCCTTGACCTCGTTCTCGGCGAGCGCCTTTCTTCCCTCCTTGAGAACGGTATCAATGATCAAGTTTCATCGCTCCCGTCGGCCTAACGCCTTCGCCGTCTTTAACTCTTACTCCTCGCGTCCACAACCTCTTTCCCGAGCTTCCCACCGGCGCCAAGAGCTGATCTGTTCAGGTCGTGGGTGGGCTTCGGCAACGCGTCGAGGAGAGCCCTCTCGAGGCTCTCGTACGAGACGATGTTTGAGATCTCCCTGAACGCGCCAAGCATCACGACGTTCGAGACGATCCGGGTGCCAAGTCCCTCGGCGGTCTTGGTCGCGGGGACGGCGTAGACGTCTCCCTTGGGCCGCTCCAGCACGAGGTCCGGGTCGATCAGGATCTTGGTGTCCGGCTTCCTTTCGTTGATGTACTTCGAGTAGGCCTGTTGGGACATTATGATGAGATAGTCGGGGATCTCGACGAATGGATACAGCATCTCCCGATCCGAGATCTTCACATCGCACTTGGAATGGCCCCCTCTGGCCGACGGGCCATACGACTGCGTCTGGATCGCGGACCTCTTCACCGGCTTCCCATCCTCGCCAACGGGCCGATCATACAGCGCGGCGGCCCGGGCGAGTATGATCCCCATTAGGATCACTCCCTGGCCACCGAAGCCCGTGAACCTGATCTGGCTATCCGTGCTGCCCACCCCCCATCAGTTCCTCGTAGCTAGCGCGATTCCTCTGGACGAACTCGCCAACCGTAATCTGACCGGCGAGGTTCAGGTCCACATGGTCCACTGCGGCCTCCCTCGCCTTGTCCCGCCGGACGGACATCTCCTTGAACCATTCGAGCATCTGCGTCGGGTCGGCCATCTTGTTCCTCCGGCCGAAGTTCGTTGGGCACTGGGACACGACCTCCACGAACGCAAATCCCTTCTTCTGCAGCGCGGCCTTGAATGACTTGGTCAGTTCATGGACGTGCCTCGTGGTCCATCTCGCGACGTAGTTCGCTCCAGCCGCCACCGCGATCTCCGACAGGTCGAACGGGTACTCCCTGTTCCCGTACGGGGTGGTCGTCGAGAGGAAGTCGTGTGGCGTCGTGATGGAGGCCTGGCCACCGGTCATTCCGAAGATGTTGTTGTTGACGCAGATGACCGTCATGTCCACATTCCTCCTGCACCCGTTAATGAAGTGATTGCCGCCAATGGCCCCTAGATCACCGTCGCCCGTGAAGACGACCACCTTCAGGTCGGGCCTCGCGAGCTTCAGGCCCGTCGCGAAAGCTATCGCGCGTCCATGAGTCGTGTGGAGCACGTCCGAATTGATGTAGAGCGGGATCCTCGAGGAGCATCCGATCCCACCGATGAAGGTTGTCTTGTCGAGCGGCAGGTTCAGTTCGCTGAACGCCCTGAAGAAGCAGTTCATGACTGTGCCGTTCCCGCAACCCGGGCAGAAGACCGTCGGCATCCTCTCCTGCCTGTAGAACTCGAACAGCTCCATCAGAAAGCCCCCATTTCTCGGAGCTTGTGCCTGACCTCGCTCGGGGTAGGGGGGTCGCCGCCGATCTTCGACATCAGCTCGACCCTCTTGCATCCTGCCTCCACGGCGACGCGGCGAATGTCCCAGTAGAGCTCCCCCAGGTTCATCTCGCATACCAGCATCCGGTCGCATTTCGAGGCGGCCTCAGCGATGGGCTCCTCTGGCAGCGGCCAAACGCTCTTCAGTCGCAGCAGGCCTATCCTTGGGTCTGAGGCCGCGATTTCCTTCGCGCCCAGTGCAGCGGATCCGTAGGAGACCACCATCGTCCTAGAGCCCTCGCCGACGAGCTCCCATCTGTTGATGTCCTTCCGATTCCTCAGTATCTTCTCGGTGAGCCGCTTGACGAGCTCGCTATGGACCTTGACGTCCTCTGGCTCGATGCGGTTGTCGTCCGTGTGAGTCATCCCGGTGATCACAGCCTTGTTGCCCTTGCCGAACACCGGGAACGGCCGGACCAGATCGTCCGGGACGTCATACGCCTCATCGTGCCTTCTGATGCCCCTCTCCTTGCGGTCCACCACCTTGATCATCTCAGGTATCGCGAGCAGGCCGCGCATGTGCCCGACCTCAGCATCGGACAGGATGAATGCGGGGACTCTGTATTTCTCTGAGTAGTTCACTGCTTCTACCGTGAGGTCGAACATCTCCTGTACCGAGGCTGGTGCTAAGGCGATGACCTGATAGTCCCCATGCGAGCCCCACTTCGTCTGCATCACGTCACCCTGGGACGCTCTTGTGGGCTGGCCTGTCGACGGCCCGCCTCTCATGACGTTCACGACCAGGATTGGCGTCTCGGTCATGGCGGCGTATCCGATCGCCTCCTGCATGAGCGAGAACCCGGGTCCGGAGGTCGCAGTCATCGACTTGACCCCGCCCCACGAAGCACCGATGATCGCTGAAACACACGCGATTTCGTCCTCCATCTGGAGAAAAGCGCCGCCAGCTTTCGGCAGCCTCGCCGAAAGCCCCTCCGCGATCTCTGTCGAGGGCGTTATCGGGTATCCCGCAAAGAACCTCACTCCTGCTGCCAGTGCGCCCTCTACGCAAGCCTCATTCCCCTGGACGAAGAGCTCCTTGGAGGGGCCGCTCATTTCTTCTCAACCTCGACTTCCGGATGCCACGAGATGGCCTGGTCAGGGCAGCTCAGGACGCAGAGCTCGCATACGAGTTTTCCCTCGCGGTTGTGATTGTAGCATTTCTCGTGCGCGCTCACAACTGCCGCGAAGTAACCGCTCTCAGAGAGGGCTGTACCCTTGGAATAACATTTTCTGGGGCATATATAAACACATATGTTGCACCCCTTGCAGAGCTTGAGGTCTATGACGGGCTTCATACAAATTCTGGGCTGAAGATTGCCCGTGCGATACTTGAAACTACTTGTGGTAACCGCATTCCGCTATTCCTCCACCTGGGTCCAGCGCACTCTACTTCCGGTCAGCTCCCGAGCCCCTCTAAGCAAAACTTGTCAAAGTCCTGCTTCGAAGGGATACAGCGTATCACGTGTCCGTCGGAAAACATTATTATACTCGTCCTGCTACGAGTTCCCAGATGACCCTGAACGCACTCCAGAAAAGGATTCTCGATCTCAAGAAGGAGAAGCAAGCGATAATCCTGGGCCACAACTACCAGCGGAAGGAGGTCCAGGACATCTCAGATTTCCTGGGCGATTCGTACGGGCTCTCCGTGCAAGCATCCAAGACGGATGCGAGGGTCATCGTGTTCTGCGGGGTCGACTTCATGGCGGAGTCCGCTAAGATCCTCAATCCGCAGAAGACAGTGCTGCACCCGAACCTGAAGGCGAAGTGCCCGATGGCCGCCATGGTGGATCCCAAGTCCCTCCTGGAGCTCAAGGCGGAGCACCCAGGAGCGCCAGTGGTTTCGTACGTGAACACTTCCGCTGAGGTCAAGGCGGAGACCGACATATGCTGCACATCCGCGAACGCGGTCAAGATCGTTCAATCCCTCCCCGAGAAGAAGGTGATCTTCGTCCCTGACACGAACCTGGGTCTGTACGTCCAGCGCTTCGTGAAGGACAAGGAACTCGTCTTCTGGCCGGGCTACTGCCCTACCCACGTCAACATCCTCAAGGAGGAGCTGGTCAAGCTCAAGAAGATGCATCCTGAAGCCGAGATACTCGTACATCCTGAGTGTTCTCCCGAGGTGATCGACTTCGCGGACCATGCCTTCTCAACCGAGGGCATCATCCGGCATGTGGTCTCATCCCCGAAGACGGAGTTCATCATCGGCACCGAGGAGAACATGATTCATAGGCTCAGAAAGGAGGCGCCAGGAAAGACGTATTATGCCGTCCCCGGGGCGACGTGTCCTAACATGAGGGAGATCACCCTTGAGGATGTGCGTGACTCCCTGCTCATGATGAGACACGAGATCACGCTCCCCGAGAACATCATCAGAAAGGCGAGGGTTCCGCTCGAGAGGATGCTTGCAGCCGGACGCTGACGCGCTCAGGACGCGAGTTCGATGGTCGGCCCTGCGATGAAGTAGACGCCGAATCCCACCATCAGCGCCCCGCACACGCCGAACACTATCTCGTGGACGACGGGCGTCCACAACTTCTTGCTCCTGAAGACCGCGAACCCTGCGAAGGAGTACCACACGAGGTCACAGCTCCAGTGGACGATCGCGAATATCACGACCACGACGGCTCCGTAGTATTGCGCGCTCGCGATGAGCGCCGCCCCCACGGTCGCCCACCATAGCAGGAAATAGGGGTTCGCAGATGTCGTGAGAGCCCCGGCCACGATCGCGTTCTGCGGGACGTGTTCGAGACCTTTCTCCGCGATCGTCTTCCTGGACCTGATCATCCCGACCCCCATGAATATCAGGAGAGCGCCCGCCACAATGCCGATGCCCAGCTTTACATAGTCGTTCGTGAAGACATATCCGAGGCTGAGGATGATCAGCGCCATGAGCGGGAATTCCACGAGCCCGTGCCCGAGTGCGATCTTCAGACCAGCCCGTTCGTCCTTGTACCCCTTGGCGACCGTCGCGGCAAAGACCGGCCCCGGCGTCATCACTCCAGTGAGTGATATGATGACCGTGGCCCAGAAGAAGGTCCACACATTGTCCGATAGGTCCAGCACGGCGGTACCCCACGCAACGGCCTCTATATAACTCGTGCCGTCAAACAGAAGGGACTGAAATACCTAGAAGCCGTTCATGACCTTCGTGATGAGAAGAGGGTCAGCTGAGGTCCCCCAGCGGGATCCGTGATGAGCCCTATGAGTGCTGACAAGAGCACTCGCTCGTCGAGGACGACCGGGACCCCCGGTCCGTCCTGGAACAGAGAGCGAGGACGTCCAGGATGACCATCATTGATGCCAGGGCAGTCCAACGAGGAGCCTTGTGTTGGGTGAAAATGACATATATGCCCTGTGCAGCTTAAGCTGCTGGATGGAGAAAGCGAAGGACGATAGGGATATTCTGCTCGTTGAGGACAATCCCGACGACGTCGAACTGACGATGAGGGCGTGCAAGAAGAGCAACGTGGCGAATCGCGTGGTCGTCGCCAGAGACGGCGTAGAGGCCCTCGACTACCTGTTCCGCACCGGGGATTTCAAGAACAGGAATCCGAACCGGAATCCCGCGCTTGTGCTCCTAGACCTCAAGCTACCCAAGGTGGACGGCCTTGAGGTCCTGAAGCGGATGAGAAAGGACGGTCGGACAAAGACCGTGCCGGTCGTGATACTCACTTCTTCGAGGGAAGAGACCGACGTCGTCACAGGATACGAGCTGGGCGCAAACAGCTACGTTCGAAAGCCTATTAGTTTCGAGGAGTTCGTCAGGACCGTCGCGCAACTGGCACAATACTGGCTCTCGGTCAACGAACCCGCTCCGGACAGTTCAAGGGGTGATTAGTTGGGGAAACCATTGAAGGTGCTGATGATAGAGGATTCGGACGACGATGCCCACCTCATCGCTGGTGAGTTGAGGCACGGGGGATTCGATGTTGACTACAGGCGCGTGGACACGTCAAGTGTGCTGGAGAACGCGCTGACCGAGGATACATGGGACGTGATTCTGTGCGACCATGCGATGCCCAAACTATGCGCACCCGAAGCCGTGAGTATCCTCAAGCAGCACAAGATCAAGACCCCCGTGATAATCGTCTCTGGGTGGATCACGAAGGAGCTCGCAAAGGCGACGATCGATTCGGGAGCCAACGGGTACGTCTCCAAGAACGAGCTGCACAAGCTCGTGGGAATGATAAACAAGGAGCTCGAGCACTCCTCGAAGAAGAAACCCAAAGCGAAAGGGTAATGCCACTGCGGGCAAACGCCATGTTCATGGTTGGGTCTTGTTCCCGGCGGAGTAGTTGATTTGAGTCGTGACACTTCAGCTCGGCGTCCCGACCGGCCATTAGGGATCGTGGCCCTGGCCTTTTTGGCGATCCTTTCCGGGATCCAGATGCTGACCAGTTCGCTCTGGTTCTTCGGGATTTCCGCGAATGCAGACAAGCCCTCTGTCTCGGACGCGCTTTCGAGGCTGTCGCCTTGGGTCGCAGAGCGGGCCACAGGGGTATTCTTCCTGCTAGCCATAGTCCTTCTCGTGCTTGCCGTCTCCTCACTGCTATTGGCCAGAGGATACTACAGGGGGTATGACCGCGCCAGGGTGAGAGGCAGATACATCTCAGGTTTTGCCATCGCGTGGGCGGTGCTCGGAATCCTGATCCTTCCCGAACGGGCCGATCCTGGATCCCCCTGGTGGACGATTCCGTTCAACGCAGTCATCCTGGTCTATCTCGGAAGCCAGGGAGTCCGGGCATACTTCAGACCTTGAAAGGCGGAACTGGCCTACCCCTGGCCTGGCTTTCAGTTGCTGATAATCAGACCGTCCTCCTATAAGAGCCCGGGCGGTGGATTAGGAGTAGTCAATTCCTCCTCTCTCTTTTTTTTGTTCTCGTTCTTTCAGCCGTCCATCTCGACCCGACGAACCCATTGCCACCTTTCAGGACGTGAGTGTCACCAGGTAATCGATGAACTTGCTAAGAGGCATCCCCTCATCCCATCTCATGATGAGGTTGCCGTCCTTCGAGGGCGAGATCTTGGGCAGCCTGGCGTATATGACTCTGAGCTTCCCGTTGACTGGGCCAACGTCTAATGTGAAGATCCTCCATGCGTCGCCTCGCTGCCGCTTGTATCTGAAAGCGTAGATCGGCATGAGGCCAACCCTCCGGCAGTCCTCCATCATCTCCTTCGCCTGGACGGCCAGCTTCTCGTTCCTGCTGAACCTGAGAACGTCGTTGACCGAGCTCTTGACTTCGATGGGCAATGACAGGTCCGACCTGATCGCGACCAGGTCGACCCCAAGCGAGCCCGCGCCTCGGATGACCATGAACGGCCTCTCCCGTATCCTGAAATAGGCCTTCCTTTCGCCCTCGTCGCAAGTCTTGGTCACCCTCTCCAGCATGTCAGCGTCGGCTCTAAGGATGCCTTTGAGCTCACGCTCGAAAATCCTTCCCATCGCCTTCGTATGAGTATCTTCTGGCTCGGTTAAATCACTTTTCCTTGCAGTCAGTGAGCGCGGCCTTAGAGATTTCGTCTGTGACGATCTCTTCGGGTTTCTGGTGGAAGCCCACCTTGTTCCTGGCCGCCTGCTCAGGTTCGTCGCCCATCATGCCCGAGTACACGAAGTGGAGGCGCTTCACGGTCAGATCCGAGTAGTGCCAGATCACGTCGTAGATCCCTGCCAGCTCGATGCTCATCACCGGCAGACCGAACTCCTCTCGAGCTAGCCTCTTGGCCGCAGTCGGTATCTCCTCCGCCGCGCCGATCCTCCCCGAAGGCAGTATCCAGCCGTCCTTGCCATGCTTCGCCAGTGCCACGCCATTCTTGCCCTTCACCACGAGGACCACTTGAGCCTTGCAGGGCGGATACCTCAGGTCCGCTTTCGTGTCTGTGAGGTCGAACTCGAACTTCCTCACCGCGAAGCGGGGCGTCGTTATCGCAAGGTCGTCGATCTCGTCTGCAGCCGGGAGCTCGAAGAGCAGCTTCTTGGGGGCGTTCTTCACGGCACCAGCCTTGACCTGTCTCGCGGATATAACACGGCCTCCCTTATGTTGGGCAGGTCCAGCATCTTCTGGACGAACCGCTCGACGCCGAACCCGAAGCCGCCATGCGGCGGCATTCCGAACTTGAATGCCTTCAGGTAGAACTCGAACGAGTCCAGGTTGAAGTCGTTCTCCCTCATCTGCTCGACGAGGACATCGTACCTGTGCTCCCTCTGCCCTCCCGAGACGATCTCCTGCCCTTTGTAGTCGAGGTCGAAGTAGCCGGTTGTCTCAGGGTCCTCGTCGAAGCGCTTGGCGTAGAAAGTGCCTTTCTTAAGCGATGTTGGGAATTCTGTGATGAAATAAAGGTCGGACTTCTTCTCACGCTTCATGTACGCGCCGAGAGCCTTCTCCCCCTCTGTCCCTAGATCCTCTCCGAGCTCGATACTCGTCCCCTCGGCCCGGACGATCTCCACGGCCTTCTTGTACTTGACCTTGGGGAATGGAGTCAACGGCGTCTCCACGGAGGTCCCGGTCTTCTGAAGCTCCCTTTGCCCGTGCTCGCGGACGAACTCGATCCCGCTGAGGGCGAGCCCCTCCGCCACCGCCATGATGTCGTCTGAGGATTCGATGTAGGCGAGCTCAACGTCCAGTGAGATGAACTCCGCGATGTGCCTTACGGTATCCGAGGCTTCCGCCCGGTACGCGTGCGCGATCTCGAAGACCCTGTCCAGACCGGTCGCCATCAGGTTCTGCTTGTAGAGCTGCGGGCTCTGGGCGAGATAGGCGTTCCTGTCGAAGTACCTGATCGGGAAAAGGGTCGCCCCGCCCTCGGCGCCCGCAGCGACGATCTTGGGCGTGCTGACCTCCACGAAGTCGTTCGCCATCAGATACCTTCTGAATCCCTCGACGGCCTTCGCCTCGATCTCGAAGATGGCTCGCGTCTCCTCCTTGCGGAGGTCGAGGAACCTGTTGTTCAGCCTCGTGTCTAGATCGGCGCCCACCTTGTCGACCACGCCAAGAGGCAGCGGGGTGTCTGCCTTGTTCAGAACGAGGACCTGCTCCGGCAGTACCTCGAAGCCTGCCCGGGCCTCCTTGCTCTCCTTCACTGTCCCCTTGACCAGGAGCACTGACTCGCGCGGAATGGCAGTCACCATGTCGAAGAGCTCTTTGCCGTTCTTCTTCAGGGAGGTGATTTGGATGACGCCGTATCTGTCTCTCAGTTGCAGAAAGGATATGCCACCCAGGTTCCTGATGTCCTGCACCCATCCAGCCACTGTCGCGACGCGGCCATAATGAGCGGGCGTGATCTCCTTGGAGTAGGTGATGTGCTGCCAGGTCGGCAAGGATAACACCTTTTCCGGCATAACCCGATTGGACCTATTAACTGTTTTCAACGGGTCGTGCCAGGCTCAATCTCAATCCTGATAACACCCTGCGAACCTTAATCTGCGGTCCTTTCCCTAGTTCTGGCAGGCGTCGCTCTCCAGGTGTGGCTATGGAGCTGTCAGTGCTAATCTTCGTGCTGGTGATCATCGCCCTCGCCAAAGGTTTCGGCGAGGCGGTGTCGAGATTGAACCAGCCGCCCATCATCGGGGAGCTTCTCGCCGGCATCGTCCTGGGGCCGTTCCTGCTCGGCCAGGTCTTCACCGGTCTGGAGGCCATGTACAGCTCTCAGTTCGTCTCGGACCTCGCCGACCTCGGCATGCTGTTCCTCATGCTCTATGTCGGCCTCGAGTTCTCCCCGGGACTCATCAAAGCCTCTTCATGGCGCGGAGGCGCGATAGCCTGCTTTGGAGTGGTCCTCCCGATGGGCCTCGCGTTGGTCGCGGGAGTATGGTTCGGGCTCTCGGGTCTTCTTCTCCTCTTCATAGCGATAGCGGCGTCGGTGACCGCTCTCCCGGTGACCATCAGGGTTCTGAAGGACATGGGAGTGATGAACACCCAGACGAGTGCTACGATCGTCAGCGCGGCCCTGGTCACCGATGTCAGCCTGCTGCTTGCACTAGGCGTCGTCCTGGGCTCCTACGAGTCCTCCGACGCCCTCGGCTCTGCATTGTATCTCTCGATGGCATTCATCGGCTTCTTCGCGCTTGCCCTTGCGTTCGGCAGATTCGTCGTACCGCATGTCTACGGTCTGCTCAAGGGCATGAGGACTGGGGAGGCCGCATTCGCTGTCGCCGTCGGCATAGCCATCGGTTTCGCCGTGTTCGCAGAATGGGCGGGGCTTCCTGGGGTGATCGGCGCGTTCATCGCAGGGATGCTGCTGAGGCAGACGGGAAAGGGTCTCAGGGTATGGGCAAGAGTGGAGGACATTCTCTCAGGGGTGACAATCGGATTCCTCGCTCCCATCTTCTTCGTGCTCATCGGCATCAAGGTGGACTTCGAGGGAATCGCAGGATACCTTCCGCTTCTCGCGGTTCTGATCTTGATTGCCGTGGTCGGGAAAGTCGTAGGGTCCTACATCCCCGCCAGGGCGATTGGGTTGAAACGGAACAAGTCTATGGCAATCAGCTCCATGATGATGGGGAAAGGGGCGATGGAGCTCGTCTTCGCAACCATCGCGCTCGAGATCGGGCTGATCGATGGGTCACACGAATACCTATTCTCTGCCCTCGTTCTCATGGCGTTCGTCTCCACGATTCTCGCGCCCATCCTGTTCCGGTTCTTCTACAACAGGGCCGTTACCATGGGGGAAATCGAGGCCACGGAATCCCAGGCCTGTGTGGAAGAACCTGACACCGCTCAGTCCGCGTGACCTGTTTGAGTCTCCCTGGCGGTCGTATCTTGGTGGGGACCCTTGCGGTTTGCCAGCACGATACCTGCAACGATGATCAGCCCGCAGAATGCAGTCCATGGCTCGACCGTCTCGCCCCTTATCAGCCAGGCGAAGAAGGACGCGAACACCGGCATCAGATAGATGAAGAATGCCATGCGGGAGACCTCCTCGTGTTCGATTGATGAAAGGTACAGGATTGATGAAGCCCCAGCACAGAAGATCCCAAGGACGAGGATGTTCGCCAGAGATGGTCCCGAGAAGTTCGCCGTCACGTGCCCGTCGAGCGGGACGACAAGCCCGAGCATTCCCGTCCCGATGATGAGCGAGAGGGTTATCACGAGGAACGGCGGGTTCCGCTCTATCATCCTCTTCGCCGAAACCCATGCCAGACCATATGAGACCGCGGAGGTGAAGATCAGCATGTTCCCGACGAAGTCCTCGTTCTCAAGGGAGATCCCACCGCTAGCGACGAGGAGCAGCGTGCCACTCATGGCCACGACCGTCCCCAGCGCCTTGGTCTTCCCCAGTCCTTCCCTCAGCAGCAACACGGCGAACAGGAGGGTCATCACCGGCCCTGAGGACTGGATGACCGAGCCGATTGATGATGTCGAGTGCTCGAGCCCGAGATTCTGCGCGACGTTGGGGATGGCGACATACAGAAGCGCGAGCGCCACGATTGGCTTCCATTCCTTCCTAGTGGTTTTCGCAATCGTGTCGAGGTCGTACCTGAGTAGAATCACTACGGCCAGGACTGCAGAGGCGAGAAGGAATCTGATGAATCCGAGCATGATCGGGGAGAAGTCGTCCAGACCTTCTTGGATCAGGGGAAAGGCGAGCCCCCACAGGGCGACAGCGCCCAGTGCGGAAGCTGCGACGGTCCACGAGCGCTTTCCCTCTGGCATGAGAAGCGGCCATGATTATCGAGGATTTGAACCTTGTCTCGACGCGGCGATTACTCCCGGCCAGCTATCACTGGGTGGGGCCTCGCTTGGGCTCGCCCTCCTTGTGCTGCTTGTCGTGTGACAGCGCCTCGAGCCTCCTGCCCTCGTCGTATAGGCAACGGACCGCTTTCGCGGCCCGCATCGCGGACGAATAGACCGGGATGTTCTTGACCCTGAGCTCTTGGACGACCTCGTCGATCTCCGGCCCGCCAACCCAACATGCCACGATGGGTTTCTTCAGGTTCTTCTTCTCCTCCACGAGCTTGATCACCGCGGCGACGTACTCCTTCGGCCGCGCGATTCCAGCGTGGACGCACGTCATCACTAGCGAATCGACATTGGGGTCAGAAAGCATGATGCTCCCGGTCGCATGGTACCTGTGATACCTGGCATCACCGGTCACGTCCAGTGGGTTCCTGGCGGTCGTGATCGACGGCAGATGGGGCCTCAGTGCCTCCGTTGTCTTCTTCGCGAGGTTTGGGACCTTGAGGCCAATCGATTCGCACCAGTCGGCGATCATGATGCCGGCGCCTCCCCCGTTCGAGATTATGCCGACCCTTCCTCCTGATGCGGGAGGCTGATAGGCCAAAGCTCTTGCGAAATCGAACAGTTCGATCACGTCGTATGCGCGCTGGATGCGTACCTGCCTGAAGGCGGAATCGTAGACGGCGTCGGAGCCGCTCAGCGAGCCCGTGTGCGTGGACGCAGCCGCAGAGCCTGCGGGAGTCCTGCCAGCCTTGATCGCGACGATAGGTTTCTTGGCCTTCCTCGCGACATCGAGGAACTTCTTGCCGTCCTTGATCCCCTCGATGTACATCGCTATCACCTTCGTCGCGGGGTCGCGGTCGAGATACTCGATCAGGTCGGCGTCATCAATGTCCGCCTTGTTCCCGACGCTGATCACTCTGGACAGCCCGATGTGCTCGCCATTTGCGTAGTAGATCATGCCGATGCAGAGCGCCCCGCTCTGGCTTATCAGAGCGATCTCTCCGGGCATGGGCATGCCGAAGACGAATGCAGCGTCGAGATTGTCGATCGGGTCCTTGTATCCAAGAGTGTTCGGCCCGATGAGCCTGATGCCGCCCTTTCGAGCTATCTGCAGGACCTCCTCTTCGAGCGCCTTCCCCTTCTCGCCGACTTCTCCGAAGCCGGAAGATATCACGACCGCCCCCTTCACCTTCTTCTTCGCGCATTCGGTCATTACCTTGGGGACGAATTCCGCGGGAACCGCTATGATGGCGAGGTCTATCTCGTCCCTGACAGCGATCACGCTCGGCTGGGTCTTGAGGCCCATGATCTCGGGTGCTTCCGGGTTGATTGGATAGACCTTGCCCGAGTAGCCCTGGACAAGGATGTTCTGAAGTATCTCATAGCCGATCTTCATCGGGCTCCTTGACGCGCCGATGACTGCGATCGACTTCGGAGAGAATATGGGTCTGAGCTCTTCGACGATTCCCATCTTTTACTCGCCCAATTGTGGATTACGGGAATGTGCTAGTATAATCCTTTGCCCTCGGCCACAATACATCAGGAGAGTTCTGCATATCGGTGGAGGGATCGGAGCGCGAGCAGAGTAATCCATTGGTCCGCGTTCGCGTTGGGGCGACCCGTCTGAGCCCAAAACCCGTCCGCAGACCGCGAGCCGAGCAGCCAGCGGATTGGCTTCTCCATCCTCGGGTCGTCCGGTCCGTAGCCCATTCTCGTCAGTATGTCGAGGGCCATCAGTCCGCTGCCGAACCGGATGGGCCATCTGAGCCTGGTCCAATGCGAGTCAGACAGGTAGAAGTTCGGGTGGGGGTTGCGCTTGAAGAATCTGTCCAGGAAGAAATCCGCGCCCCTCCTCACCTCCTTCGTCCGCGCCAGCTTCTTGCTCTCCGCCAGACCCCAAACGACCAGCATAGTGCTCCATATGCAGCTCGGGACGTCCGGGAAGCTCTTCAGGTCGAACTTCGATTTGTCGCCGGCCTTGATGAACTCCCTGAAGTCGTTGATCCTCATCGCCCTGTACTCCGGCAGGTAATGCACGTCCATCTCGTAGGGTATGTTCCAGCCCCCGTCGTGTCTCTGGACGCTGAGGAGCCAATTCACCAGCTTCTTGACCCTCTTGTCCCGTCCGAGACCGAACGCGAACAGCTGGTGCGCGGCGTGTCCGTTGAAATGCGGGAGCGGGAACGCGTCCGTCCAAGGGCCAGGGATGTAGCCTTCCCTGGCCTGCCAGCCGAGGATCCTCTCGAGCGAGTCACTGACGTGCCCTTCGTCCTTGGAAGTGACATAGTCCCCCAGGACCTGCAAGTTGAAGAGCATCGTCCTGTAGGTGTCCCCTATCGGCGGACCGGGACCTGAGTCCTCCGCGAACTTCTTGGTCTTCGGTATTGGCCAAGTGCCGTCTGGCCTGAGCTTCGCCAGGAGGCTGAGCTTCGGGGGATAACGCATGCACTCGTCGAGCGTGTTCCTCAGGACCAGGTCTTCCGGACCCTTGCCAAGAATCTGATTGAGCAACCAGTAGTTTACAGGAGGCGACGCCCTCTGATGGAGCTTCCGGGTCGATTCCTCAACGACGCGGCGAATCTCCTCGGCAAGCGTCATCGCACTACCGAACGGCGCTGCTCTGCCATCATGTTTTCTATTGGCCATGCCGTGCCAGCGGGAACCGTTAATATATTCCTAGAGTGTTATCCGCCGAAAAGACGACGAAGGCGCCGGATGGTGTTATCGGAGGACTGAGCATGCCGGAAAAGATCACGGTTTCGCTGATAAAGGCCGATGTTGGGTCGATAGCTGGACACTCGAGGCCGCACCCGAGGATGATGGAAGTCGCGGGCGAGGCGCTCGCGAAGGCGGCAAAGGACGGCCTCCTTGTGGACTACTACGTGACGAGATGCGGCGACGATATGGAGCTCCTGATGACCCACAGGAAGGGGGAGAACAACAGGCAGGTGCACGAGCTTGCCTGGAACGCCTTCATGACGGCCGCAAGCGAGGCAAAGAAGATGCATCTCTACGCGGCTGGACAGGACCTCCTCACGGACGCGTTCTCCGGCAATGTGAGAGGCCAGGGACCAGGAGCGGCCGAGATGGAGTTCGAGGAGAGGCCCACTGAGCCGATGCTCGTTCTCATGGCGGACAAGTGCGGCCCCTCGGCCTATTCGCTCCCGCTGAGCAGGATATTCATGGACGCGTTCACAACGACAGGCCTGGTCATCGACCCGAGAGCTCACCAGGGATACGACCTCGAGATCGTCGATGTCGTGGATCACAAGAAGGTCGTCATGAGCTCGCCGCAGGAGATGTACGACATCCTCGCCCTCCTGGGGGACACGACTCGCTACGCGGTCAAGAGGGTGATGCACAGGCAGATCGGGATCGCTGCTGTGGTATCGACAGAGAAGCTAAACATCCTGGCCGGGAAGTACGTCGGAAAGGACGACCCTGTGATGCTAGTCAGGTGTCAGTCCGGGCTCCCGGCTGTCGGCGAAGTTCTCCAGCCGTTCGCATTCCCAGCACTTGTCGCGGGCTGGATGAGAGGCTCTCACTACGGCGCATGGTACCCCTGCGGCGTTGACCAGTCCGATCCCTCGTACCACGACGGCCCCCCGAGGGTGTGCGCCCTGGGCATCCAGATAGCGCGCGGAAGAATCATTGGGTCCGAGGCACCCGGGGGGAAGCAGGGGGACCACAAGCCCATCGACTACTTCGCGGGCGGAGAGTGGGACTACGTCAGGAACAAGGCCATGGAGATATCGATCTACATGCGCGGCCACGGTCCCTTCATGCCGGGCATCGTGTCTCCGGAGGAACTCGAGTACACGACCAGGCCGGACATTCTGAAGAAGCTCGAACCCCGGATGCAGCCGCTTGAGTGAGGCAGCCGATGAAGATACGAACCCCGGCCATCGTCGTCAACTTCAAGACCTATCCAGAAGCGAGCGGTGAGAAGGCGGTCGAGCTATCCAAGACCTGCGAGAAGGTCGCTCGTCAGACCGGTGCTTCGATCATCGTTGCCCCTCCGCAGTTCGACCTTGCCCTCGTGGCGAGGTCCGTGGATGTTCCTGTCTTCGCCCAGCACCTGGATAGCGTGTCCTCGGGTAGCACGACGGGTCATGTGACGGTCGAGAACGCGAAGGCCTCTGGGGCGAAGGGATCGCTCGTGAACCACTCCGAGAGGAGACTCAGGATCTCGGAGATACACGAGGTGATCGACCGCTGCCGCATGGCAGGTCTCGCCACTATTGTGTGCACGAACAACCTAGCAGTGAGCAAGGCCAGCGCTGCGATGGAGCCGGACTTCGTCGCCATCGAACCTCCGGAGCTCATAGGCGGAGACGTGTCAGTGACGACCGCAAACCCGAGAATCGTTTCGGACACGGTCAAGGCGATAAGGAGCATCGGAAATGAGGTGCAGGTCCTCTGCGGCGCCGGTGTGAAGACCGGGAAGGACGTCTCGAAGGCGATCGAACTCGGAACCGTTGGCGTTCTCCTTGCCAGCGGAGTCGTCAAGTCGAAGGATCCAGAAGCCACCCTTATGGATTTGGTCTCCGGGCTTTGAAGATGGAATTAGCCTAATTGTAGCAGAGCCCGCTAACTCCGCGCTTCGACACTTACGTTCCGATGCGGCGCTCGTGCGGATTGGCGGTGTCATCGGCCTTGCTCTTCTTGTCGATCCTGTCGGCGCCGCATCCACCGCTAGGGGGCATGCAGATCTCTGGGGCAACCGTTGAGCGGATGCTCATCGCGGAGTTCTACCCGTGCGCGTTGCGTTCTGACGAGTACGTTGGCCTGGCGAACGTTGGTTCCGCACAGTTGATGCTTGGGAACTGGAGCCTCACGGATGGCGAGGGAACGGTCACCTTCCTTCACAACTTCGTGGTTCCGATTGGAGAACGCATCTTCATGTCGGCCAACCTGACGTCGTTCAGATCCGCATTCGGTCGTGTCCCAGAGGTCTGCCTTTCAGACCGCACCTCCGTGAGCTGCTCGGGAACATTCCGGCTGGCGGATACTGGAGACACGCTTGAGCTGAGGAGACCCGATGGCCAGTCAGTCGATGCGGTCGCCTACGGCGACGTGACACCGTCTCTTTCTGGCTGGACTGGACCTCCCGTTCCCCGGATCAAACAAGGGGAGGTGGCGAAGCGTATTGCCATCGGAACCGTGCACTCCGATACCAACGGTTCGTCCGACTGGCTTCCTTTTCGGGAGTACAGGTACGGCTACACTGAAATCGGGCCATTCGGTGTCTCAGTGCCTTCTGGCGGCGTGACAGCTTTCCTAAGCCCGGATTGCTCATTGGACGCCGTCATCGCGGCTGTAAATTCGGCAGCATCGAGCCTGAGGATATGCGCCTATGAACTCGATTCGGCACCCTTCTGTCGCGCTCTGGTTGAGGCAGTGTCACGAGGCGTTGAAGTGAATGTGCTCGTTGATGGCGCCCCAGCGGGCGGCCTTCAGGACGATGAGGTAGCGTGTCTTTCCGTTCTCGCGTCAGCCGGTGCGAAGGTCCGAACCGTCAATGGGAACCTAAGCGAGGGGACTGTCCAACACATCGGCGCACTGCATGCGAAGTACGTCGTTGTCGACCAAACGGTGTCTGTGATCCTCTCCGAGAACTTCGTGAGGAGCGGGCTGCCAGTAAGTCGCGTCTATGGGAACCGCGGTTGGGGGGTCAAAGTTGTTGATCCTAGCATCGCCTATCATTTGTCCGCGCTGTTCGATTCCGATTCAAGGTCGGATAGGCCAGATGTGAGGAATTGGAGGGTCGATCCAAGGCATGATACGTCCGCCGTTCTGCCCGGCGACGGGAATGCCACGTACTGCCAAGGTGCGTTAGATCCGCTCACGACCTCGGGCGGGGCGCGAGTGGAAGTGTTCGTATCTCCCGATGCTAGCATAGCTGCTCCGTTCCTCATCCCACATATCGAACGAGCTGGAGAAGTCGTGATCTCGCAGTTCCAGGCTGATGTCCAGTGGGATTCACGTTGGACGAGGACGAGCGTCACCAGCCCCCTCGTTGCCTCGGTGATTTCCGCGATGAGGGACGGGGCTCGCGTTCGCGGCCTGTTCGACTCCTCATGGTTCAACTTCGAGGGGAACAAGCGCATAGTGAGCATCCTCTCAGGGGTCGCGCGGAACGAATCATTGGACGGCGCCTTCGCTCAGCTCGACCCAAGGAGCCCAATATCCATCCTCCACAACAAAGGCCTGATCTTGGATGGCAGGAGGACGTTGATATCGAGCAACAATTGGTGCCTGTCGTCCTTCGCAAAGAACCGTGAGCTTGCGCTCCTCGTCGAATCGGAGGAGGTCGCGGCATACTTCCACAGGGCCTTCGATATGGACTGGTCTTCGGACACGGTCCCGCCCATCGCAGACGCAGGCCCCGACCGGACCGTTTCATTGGGCGCCGAGGTGGTGCTGGATGCCAGTCATTCCGCCGACGACCGAGTAATCACAGCCTGGTCTTGGGACGTCGGGGGCGACGGGGCGATTGACGGAACGGAACCCATCCTCGTCATATCGCCCGACCGTACCGGCAGACTGCGAATAGTCCTTGAGGTCACGGATGCGTGGGGCAACAAGGGTATTGATACCGTTTTCGTTGAAGTGGTGGATCCTTCTCGATCCGATTCTGCCCTGTTGCCTGAGCGTTGCCCGTGGTGGTTGGCCCCGTCCTCGGCCCTGCTTGGATCGCTCGCGGGAGTGATGCTCGCAAGGAGGAGAGCGCGCTCACAAGGTTAATCACAGGGATAGGGCTTGAGGTGGGGCAATGATACTGATAAGGCCATTCTCCCCCACGGACATTCCGGCGGTCACGAAGATCGTGAGTGAGTCGCTGGGCGAGACCTATCCGCCGTCCCTGTACTTGACAATCCACAACCTTTGGAGAGATGGCTTCCTGGTCCTTCTGGAGGACGATCGGATCGTCGGGTTCGCATCGGCGGTCCCCGCTGGAGCGAAGGTAGCTCGGATCCTGATGCTCGCGATCTCCCCTCGCTATCGGAGGCGCTCGCTGGGGCTGAAGCTCATGAGTGAGCTAACAGGCAGTTGCATCTCCCGAGGAATGGACACCGTCATACTCGAGGTGCGCAAGGGGAACCGAGAGGCCATCACTTTCTATGAGAAGCAGGGTTTCTCGGTATACGGCGAGATCCAGGCTTTCTACAGCAATGGCGAGGGCGCGTTCAAGATGATGAAGGTCCTGCAGACGTGAGAGCCTACTGGTATCCGCGCCTATCGTCATGCACGTGGTAGTTCCAGTAGTGGTAGGGTGACGACTCCTTCTCGGATGCGCTAATGTCCGAGGACAGGCCGCCCATGTAGCTGCCGTACCGCTCCCGGATCTGCTCCTCTACTGGCCTCGCCCGTTTGAGCGCGTCCCGTATGTGCCCCGCATCAATGTTGGCCGCGCCCTCAAGGACCGCGATGTCCCCCGCGGCCCTGATGAGCCCTCCGAGTTCCCTCAGTCGGAGGGTCAGCGCCTTCTCCTTGTTGTCGATGTTCTTTGCGCGCTTCCTCGCCTCCTCGATGACGAGGCCCACGGCCTCCCTGGTGGCGTGCGGTATCTTTGCGTCCATCACAATCTCCTGAGCAATGAACTGGGCTATCTTGAAACGGTTCTCCTCGGTGTCAGGCATGGTCGTCTCGACTAGGATCTCGTAGCCTCCACCGTTGATCCTGGACCTGAGCGGCGAGAGTATGTGTGGGAGGTCCTGGATGTTGCACGCGCCGACGAAGATGAAATCGCATGGGACGCTATCGACGCGTACGCTCGCCCCAGCGCTCTGAGGGTTCCTTCCTGCGATTGGAAACCGCTTCTCCTGCATGCCGGTGAGAATGAACCTCTGCAGATGACCCAGGTGCGGCAGCTCGTCGATGAAGAGCACCCCCTGATGTGCGCTGTGAATCGCGCCTGCGACCACACGGTCATATGGCTGCGTGCCGAGCTGGGGGTGCCCTCCGTATGGGTCGTGTCTCACATCCCCGAGGAGCTCAACCTCGCTCGCCCCGGTGGCGAGCACGAATGGGTTCCGGTCGATCGGCACGATGACCTTGCGCGGACTCTCTTTCTCGAGTTCGCGCCTCTTCTCAAGAGCCTGCTGATCGAGCACCTTGATCATCTCGCCAGCTCGCTCGAAGACGACCACCTCCTCCTTCCCGAACCTCTTCCTGGTGGTCGTCACACGCTCCCTTCCTGCAAGCTGGCCCATTGTCACCTCGACAAGCCCTCCCAGAAGGTCCCCGAACGGATTGTTCGGAGTCGAACGCACCGGTGCGATCTTCGCCCTCGAGCATTTTGGGCAGAAGCTCTCCCTCGGAGAGGAATAGGTCCCGCAGTTGGAACATCTGTAGCCGAGACGCTCGGCGACGTTCACGGGCGCCTCTTTCGGGTCTATGAATTCACCCTCGGCGAAGCCTTTGGATTCCATCTCCTTCGCGACCTCGCCGAATCCCTTGACCTCGACCAGAGGTCTCTCGGGGTTCTCGGGGTTGTGGACGACCCTGATCTCCTCAGTGGGCCTCGCAAGATGTAGCGAAAGCGCCTGGGCGATCATCGACTTGCCCGTGCCGGGTGGGCCAACCAGCAAGAAGTGCCTTCTCTGGGAGGCCGCGATCCGGGCGAGCCTTACGGCCTCGTCCTGCCCGATCACCCGCTTCAATGGATCGGACGCCAGCTTGATGTCCTGGGTAGTCTCGACGTCCTCAAGCAGTCTCGGCGTGCTGTCAGCGTGTGGTTGCTCTTCAGACATGCGATCCACTAGGCTTACGACAGGTCTTCCTTGGTGAATATCTCAACGTTGGTCGGAAGCTTGGCGATGTTGCCCAGCTTGACACCAACGACCGCAGTGATATTCTTTTCCACTGCGATATCGAGTATCCGCTGCGTGATGATACCGTCTAGGATCACGGCCGTGACGCCTTCGACCCCCTCCTTGAGCGTGTCTGCCAGAAGGCTGACATGGACTTCTCTGAGCACGTTCCCACCAGCGTTGAGAAGCTTCGCCTTCGACGTGTTGTTCAGCTCCTCCAGGACGGCCCTGTACCTCAACTGCTCCGGCGAGAACCTCTTCGAGGGCTTCTCCTCGACCGGCTTCGGCTGCGGCTTGGGCTCCCGCTGCTCCCTTTCGCGCTCTCTGCCGTGCCTGCCACGATCCTCGTCACGCCTCGGGCGCTCCCCTCGCTCCTCCTCGTGCCGCCCCTTCTCGCCGTTCTTCTGCGGCTGGGGGATGTTGAGCATCTCAGCGAACTGGTCCGCCGGGACCTTGTTCCTGAGGCACTTCACGATCTGCTTCTGCGTCAGCTCCTCGACCTCCTGGCCTGCCGGAGCTCTCGCGATGAAATCAACTTCAGCCACCTGCAGCAGTTCCCTGAGGATCAGCTCTCCGCCTCGGTCCCCGTCCACGAATGCCGTCACGACCTTCTCCTTGGCCAGGTCGACGATGGTCTGAGGGACGTTCGTCCCTTCAACGGCGATCACGTTCTTGATGCCGTATTTGAGCAAGTTCAGCACATCCGACCGACCCTCGACTACGATGATCGCGTCCGAGTCGTTGATGTTCGGGCCCGCAGGGAGCCGCTCCTTGCCGAAGTGCACGACCTCCTCGATCTGCACGGACTGCCTAACGGAATCCGCGAGGTCCACTCCGCTGACCTTAGAGGCCTTCATCAGTTCGTTGAGCAGCTGCTTCGCGCGCTCGACGATCTTGTTCCTCTTCGATACGCGCACGTCCTCGATCTTCTCAATCTGTATCCTCGCCTTGCAGGGTCCGACCCGGTCGATCGTCTCGAGGGACGACGCCAAGATGGCTGTCTCGACCTGGTCAAGGCTAGACGGCACGTAGACCGTGCCCTCTGACTTGCCCTTGCTTGAGCTCACCTCGACCTCTATCCTTCCTATTCTCCCGCTCTTCTGGAGGTCCCTCAGGTCGAGCTCGTCGCCGAGAAGTCCCTCAGTCTGTCCGAAGATGGCGCCGACAATATCGGGCTTTTCCACGATACCATCCGTCGACAGTTTTGCCTGAATCAGGTATTTCGTCGTACTAGGATCTATGTCCATTCTCTCGCTTCCTTGTCTGAAAAACAGCCTTCGGCCCGCCTCCAGGGCTCTGCCGCTCGACCCTTGGCTCTGCCCTCGGTCGCGCACTTGCCCGCAGAGACGGACTTTCGCTCTAAGGGTTCGCGAAGCGCATTTGCGCCTCATGAGACCCGGTGACACTCACTTGATTATGAGATGACATGTCATTTTGAGGCTATGTGAGCTGTTCTTCGGTATGGCTATCGCTCCCCCGAATAAATACTTTTCCGTTCCCATTATAAAATTCGGAAACGACTAGGCCAGTAGCCCGGAATCATCCTCCGGACACAGCGGAAATCAGCTTGATGTCGTCTCCGTCTTTGAGCCTCTCATCCAGCGGCACTGGCGTTTCGCCTCTAACTGCGATCCAGGCGTCCGGATAGAGCTCTAGCGCCCGGATGACGTCCTCGACTGTGGCGCGGCCCTTCAGCTCAACAACTTTCGGGCGCTTCTTGCCAGGGAGTAGCTGGACCTTCACCTTCATGCTAGACCATCTCATTAAACGCCGGAATGGTAATAACTCTTTCTCGCGCAGCGATCCCGTAGTCGCCCACCTCTTCGGCATTGAAAACGCCATATACCCGTCGAATAATGCATGGGCGCGCGCCAGGGAATGCCGAGGTAGCTAAGCTCGGTTTAAGGCGGTAGCCTCGAGAGCTACTGGTGCTTGTCACCACGGGAGTTCAAATCTCCCCCTCGGCGCCATCCGATGTCCCAATAGGGGGTTTATAACACGTCAGAGCGTTCGGCTGGTATGTCCATGGCTCCGAAGAAGATCGTGCTGATAGTGTGCGATGGCCTCTCCGACAGACCTGTCAAGGAACTCGGTATGAAGACCCCGCTCCAGGCGGCTAAGAAGCCCGCGATGGACGCCCTCGCGAGGAACGGGATCAGCGGGACCATGGATGTCATCGGACCGGGGATCATACCTGGGAGCGATACCGCTCATCTTGCCTTGTTCGGCTACGACCCACACAAGGTCTACTCGGGAAGGGGGCCGATCGAGGCCATGGGGGTGGGAATCGACATGCGCAAGGGGGACGTCGCCTTCAGATGTAACTTCGCGACCGTCGACAAATCGATGAAGGTGATCGACAGGAGGGCCGGACGGATAAGGTCCGGGACTGAGCCGCTTGCCAACGCGATTTCCGGTTTGAAGCTCGATGGCGCGACCGCGTTATTCAAGCAGGGTTCGGAGCACCGCGGAGCGCTCGTGCTCAGGGGTCCTGGACTCGATCATAGGGTCACGGATGTGGATCCTCATAGGGAATCCAGGATATTGGAGTCCAAGCCGCTGGTTCCTGAGGCGGAGAAGACCGCCAAGCTGCTCAACGAGTACGTGCGCCGCTCAGCGAGGATATTGGCTACTCATCCGGTGAATCTGGATCGAGTGAGGCAGGGGCTTCCCCCGGCGAACATCGTCCTTCCAAGGGGTGCGGGAAGTATGAACGACCTCGAGCCCCTGAGCGAGCGCTACGGCCTGAAGTGCGCCGCAGTGGCTGGCGTCACGCTGGTCAAGGGCATCTGCCGCATGGTGGGCATGGAAGTCCCCGATGTGCAAGGAGCTACGGGCGGGACGGACACCGACTACGTTGCGAAGGCGAAGGCAACCCTTCGTCTAGTCGACGCGAACGATTTTGTCTTTGTGAACATCAAGGCCGGGGACATCGCAGGGCATGACGGGGACTTTCGGATGAAGCTCCGGATTGTCGAGAGCATAGACGTGATGCTTGAGTTGATACTGAAAGACCTGAATGAGGATGTGGTGGTCGCGCTGACATGCGATCATTCAACACCTGTCTCGGTAAAGGAACACAGCGCAGACCCGGTTCCCCTGGCGGTCTGTGGAGGCGGTGCGAGGATTGACGGCATCAAGGAATTCGACGAGGTCTCTGCCGCCTCAGGTGCGCTCGGCAGGATCAGGGGGATGGATCTGCTGCCAACACTCCTGGGAATCGCAGATAGAGCGACAAAATTCGGCGCGTGAGCATCCTACATGATGTGTGATGACCACTAGCCCTTCAGAAGGACATCGTTGATGTTGTCTTCCATGTAGTGGCCAACGACGGTTACAGTCACGACCTTAACGCCGTCGAGGGATGTCAAGCTGCGCTTGATGTTCATGGCCAGCTGCATAGCCAGCGGGCAGAACGGGGATGTCGGCCGGAAGGTCAGCGACACCGACTTCGGAGTCGTGACCAGCTCCGAGATCAGCCCCATATCATACACGCTGATGTTCGTGTGCGGGTCTATGATACACCTCAGCTGAGATATCGCATTCTTCTGCACTGGGTTAGCTGAACGTTTCTTCTTCTTAGCTGGCATCTCGGTCCCCGTTCTCCGTTTCTGAGTCTGTTATCGTCCACCTACCGTCCATGTCTTATTCAATCTACCGCCTTTTGGGTTTGGGCGGTCATAGCTGCTGCCTCTGCTTCCTGAAGTAGTCAAGCACTATCTTCCTCTGACCTTTCCGAAGTATCTCCGAGAGGGTCGACGGTGACACGTCGAACATCCTCGCAAGCTCCCTGAGGCTTATCCGCTTGGGGTAGTCAAAGTATCCCCTCTCGAAGGCAACATGCGTGATCTTGTCCTGTCGCTCGGTGAGGCTCTCCTTGTCGTCGATCTTGGTGAGCTTCACGAGCTGGGCGTCGACGTTCTTGGCCTTCAGCCTGTCGAAGAGGTCCTTCAGGACCGACTTGTCGCTCATGACCAGCGTCCAGTCGACCCTCCCAGTCCCCCGCGACTCTGCAGCGATCAGGAATACGTCCGCATCGGTCAATATGCGGCATATGTCGCATCTGGCTGTCGTCACGGCCCCGACGATCTTGCCGCGCTCCGTAACCGTCGTCTCGATCTTGGCGACGGTCGGATTCTTCTTGATGTCCGCGAGCACCTCTTCCATGTTCTCCTGCGGACCTGCGATTTCGACGAGGTCCTTGACTCCCTTCTCCGCGTATGGTACCCGGTCAAGGACTTTGATCGACACCGGATGTTTGGCAGGTATTTCGCTCATCCAATGTTGAGGTATCTTGAGCGAAATGACCGCTTCCATCATCGACATCTTCCCTCTGCTACCTCCCTTCCAGGACGCAATATGGCGAACTGATTCAGCATATATCTAGGTTTAGGCACTCCTGACTGGAATCAGTTGCTCGTCCTCTGTCGCGTGGCCAACCCTCGGGGTTGCCTGTCTGACGAGAACGCGAATCCCTTCATGTCCTTTTCGCCGCAGTTTCGCGTGTGCCCCAGAGGGGTTTATCTATGCTGACCGCGCTCGGAAGGCCAGGATGGACCTTTCTCACCTTGGCCACTCCAGCATTATGGCTGACAACGCATCGATGTTCGACGAGATACTCTCACTGGATGGAGTATCCACCAGGTCCTCCAGGTGTGTCTACTGCAAGGGCTCGAAGATGCTCTGCGGGAAGGACAGATGTTCGGTGGTCGCCAGGTTCTATTCGGCATCCAAGGTGGGGCCTCGGATAGACTCCCTTGACATGGATGGTGCGTCACCGCCCAGCGTGTTCGTGGGAAGGTTCGGGTATCCAAGCGTCGCGATCGGGCCTATGATACCTCCCTATCACGGGGACACTTCGCTGCTTGACACCCCTGAGAGGTGGCAGGGATTGTCAATAGACGACATAATCGACTTCAGATCGACCCTTGTGAGGGGCATGCACAGGGTCAAGGTGGAGGACGTGGACAACCCGAACAAGCTGGTGGCCAGGACGAGGGACCTGGCCCTCGCCAAGGACCCACCAGACATCTTCGCGGAGTTCCACAGGAAGCCTGCTGGAAGGCTTGCGGTCGACGACGACGTCGAACCGTTCGGGCCATCCGCGCCCCTCCGCAGATTCGATGTAGGCAACTACAGGTTCGACAACAGGCTCGAGAAGGCATTCTACGACACGGACCTTAAGGCAAAGGAGGCAGTCGTTGACCTATACAGGCAGGGTGTGCTGGTATCACAGCTTCAGAGGGCGTTCAGCGTCGGCGCCTTCGGGATCGGGAAGCGAAGGAGGTTCGTGCCCACTCGGTGGAGCATCACCGCAGTGGATTCGAACCTTGGGCTCCATCTGCTCGAGACCACCAAGACGTTCCCCGCGATAGGGGAGTACAGGGTCTATGACTACGTCGCACTGGACAACCGCTGGGCGGTCATCATGATGCCGACGACCTGGAAGTACGAGCTGATCGAGGCATGGTACCCGAACACCGCTTGGAACCCGCACAGCGACAGAATCGCGATCATGGGGGATCATGAGTTCTTCGACGGAAGGAAGACATACGCTTCCATAGGGGGCTGCTACTACGCGGCGAGGCTCGCGGTGAATGAACTTCTGCAGAAGGAGCGAAGACAGGCGGGTGTGTCCATCCTCAGAGAGGCCCATCCGGGCTATATCCTTCCAGTGGGGGTCTGGAACGTGAGGGAGAATGTGCGGGCATCTTTGAGGACCGCTCCGAAGAGGTTCCAGACGCTCTCGGAAGCGCTTGCGCATGTTGCCACCGTCATGGACATCCCCGTCTCGAGATGGATCAGGAACAGCGCTGTCCTGAAGGACGCGCTGTACCAGAAGCGCGTCGACGATCTCTGGAAGTGAATGGATGATAGTCAGAAAGGTGCTGTGCAAGACTGCGGCATCGCCCTCCGGACTGCCGGGCCTGAATTGGGCTCTGAATCCGTACAGGGGATGCGGGCACGCGTGCAGCTACTGCTATGCTCAGGACGTCACGCGATTCGAGATGGGCAGGCCTTGGGGAGAGGTCGTGGAGGTCAAGGTCAATTTCGTTGCCACGCTGAAGAAGCAGCTCGCCAAGAAACCGAAGGGAACTTTCGGACTCGGAACCGTAACAGATCCATACCAGGCGCTGGAAGCCGAATTCAGACTCTCCCGGGGATGCCTCAAGGAGCTCAGGACTGCAGGATTGCCGGTGAGTGTCCTCACCAAGTCTGACCTGGTCCTTCGCGATATCGACCTTATCACTGGCTGGGACGGCGCTGAGGTTGGTGTCAGCATTGGGATAGTCGACGACGACTTCGCTTCGGCAATCGAGCCTGGGGCCCCAAGACCCAGCCGAAGGTTCGATGCCCTCCGTCGGCTCACGGAGTCAGGTGTGGATACCTACGTCATGGCCGCTCCGATAATCCCGGGCGTATGCGATTCAGAGGGATCGCTCAGGACTCTAGTTGAGAAGACTGCGGAGAACGGCGTGAAGCGGATCATGTGGGACAAATTCAATCCAAAACGGATAGCGAGCCCACGTCTCAAGCGAGCGCTTTCTTCGCTCTCAGTCCAGCTCACGGAGGCTGATGATGCCTGGATCGCCTCCGTTCGAAGCACTCTGCTGGACGAATGTCGCCGCAACGGCGTAGATCTCTCCGATGCTTTCTAGAAAATGATATGTAAGGGGTTTTACAGAGTTTTGCCGCTCAGCCGTTGAAGCTCGCCTCAGCGACTATGTCCACTACCGTAGGCTCGTAGATCATCGTTATGAGGTAGCTCCCTGACGGGGTGAACGATCCACCGCTCGCCGTGAACACAAAATAGTCGGTCGAATTCACGGCCCCGTTGCCATCGACATCCGTGATGTTGAGGAAAACGGTCAACGATCCGAGGGCTTGTGGTGCGAACTGGGACATGTTGAACGCGCCATCATCGAGCCCTTCCATGGTGAGAGTCCAGTTTATCGTCGATGTCTCGTAGGTCAACTGGATGATCAACTCGTCCCACTTCAATGGCTCCGTCGGCTCGGTTAGCGAGCAGTTCGCGCCGGCCCCAGCTGGCAGCTTCTTGGGATTCAGAACCAAGGTCGGCACCGCGCGGATTACCGGCAGTGTGACGCCCGCAGTCTTTGTGACCCCCTTGTGCGTGACCGTGACGTTCAGGAGTGCGGTACCCGTTGTGTTCGCGCTGAAGTTCACGGACGCTCCAATCGTCGTGCTCAGTGTATAGTTCTCTGTGGGTATCCCCCAGACGGTCCAAGTCATGTTGGCGGCCGGGATGCCCGTTATGTCGTTCCCGAGGCTGTCGACCGCAGTCGCATTGAATGTCACGTTCCGGTCGTACACGAGTGTGCGACTAGGCGGCGAGATCTCCACGAGTGATAGGACAGGCGGGTTCACGACGAGCTCGACTTCAACGTCCTTGGTCGAGGTGTCTCCTTCGACGGTGTAGGACACCTTGCATGTGATTGCGCCGGATCCTGGAGTGCTCCCCGCCACGAAATTGGTGTTCCTGGCATTGGCTGCACTGAACGATCCAAGCGAGGCGTCGCTGACGGTCCAGGCGAAAGTGGCGTTGGGCGAATCATCTATCGAGTCGCCGTTCCAGGTCGCGTGCACCTCAAGCGGGGCGCTCGCACCTGCGTTCATGGTCAACGTTTCCGGACTCACGGTCGCATCCAAGCCCTTCTTCGACTGCATGAGCACGGCATACGCCACAATGGCGATGATGAGGATGACGACTACTGCCAGCACCACGATCAGGGTTCTTGTGCTCATAGTCCCCTGTTTGGCGGGCGTGCCCGCCTTCCTCTCAGGTGCGGCTACCTTCGGTTCGCTAGTTCCTTCCATTTTCTACCTCCAACTCAACCGCTCTAAAGAAATCGCTGAGATTCCATGACCCCGGTCCTATATCAGCCTTCCCAGCAGAATTGCGTCCAAGACATGTTTCCACTGGAAATCTTGAGGAGGAACGGTTATATAGAAGCTCTAGTATAGTCGGTGCCCGGAGGCATAAGCAAATGTTGGGAGGCCAACCCGTCATTGTACTGAAAGAAGGCACGGAGTCCACGCGAGGCAAGACAGCTCATAGCAACAACATCATGGCTGCCAAAGCCGTCGCAGACGCTGTGAGGAGCACACTGGGCCCGAAGGGCATGGATAAGATGCTCGTCGACAGCATGGGAGACATAGTGATCACAAACGATGGAGCGACAATCCTGAAGGAGCTGGACATCGAGCACCCTGCGGCCAAGATGGTCGTAGAGGTGGCGAAGACTCAGGACAACGAATGCGGCGACGGCACGACCTCTGCGGTCGTCCTCGCCGGAGAGCTTCTGAAGAAGTCGGAGTCGTTGATTGACCAGAATGTCCACCCCACTGTGATATCGAACGGATTCAGGCTGGCATCGCACGAGGCGGTTAGGATACTGAAGGAGATCGGTTTCAGTGTTGCAGCATCGGACAAGAAGACCCTGAAGCTGATTGCGTCAACCGCAATGACTGGCAAGGGCGTCGGCGGCGAGAGGGACATGCTTTCCGACATCGCCGTGGAGGCGGTGACAGCCATCGCGGAGAAGGTCGACGACAAGTCCCGCGCGGACATTGACAACATACAGGTCGAGAAGAAGCATGGTGGAGCGGTATCCGACACCAAGATGATCAAGGGCCTGATCCTAGACAAGGAACGCGTTCATCCGAGAATGCCTAAGATGTTGAAGGACGCCAAGATCGCCCTCGTTGATTCTGCGCTCGAAATCAAGAAGACAGAGGTCGAGGCCAAGATCCAAATCCGGGATCCGAGCCAGATGCAGAAGTTCCTCGATGAGGAGGAGAAGACGCTCCGAGGGATGGTGGAGAAGGTCAAGAAGTCCGGTGCCGCGGTCCTGATCTGCGAGAAGGGTATTGACGATCTCGCTCAGCACTATCTCGCCAAGGAAGGAATCTATGCGGTCCGGAGGGTCAAGCGCTCCGACATGGAGAAGCTGGCGAAGGCCACCGGCGGTAAGATAATCACCAACTTAGACGACCTCAAATCATCCGAGCTCGGCTACGCGGCGCAGGTCGAAGAGGTCAAGATCGCTGATTCGGACATGACATATGTGACCGGCTGCAAGAACCCAAAGGCTGTTTCCATCCTGATACGGGGCGGAACCGAGCATGTGGTGGACGAGGTGGAACGGGCGCTGCACGATGCTCTGAAGGTAGTCGCAGTCGCAATTGAGGACGGCTTTGCGGTCCCGGGCGGCGGTGCACCGGAGATTGAGCTTGCGCTGAGACTCAGGGACTACGGACAGACCGTTGGCGGCAGAGAGCAGCTGGCGATCGAGGCCTTTGCGGAGGCCCTCGAAGTGATTCCCTGGACCCTTGCCGAGAACGCTGGCATGGATGCGATAGACGTCGTCATTGAGCTGAAGAACGCCCACAACAAGAAGACCGGCAAGGCGTACGGAGTGAACGTCCTCGAGAACAGGGTCTCCGACATGATGGTGGCGAAAGTGATCGAGCCGTTGAGGGTGAAGACCCAGGCCATCCAGTCTGCCACCGAGGTTGCGTCGATGATTCTGAGAATCGATGATGTGATCGCGTCAAAGAAGTCCGCTCCTCCGGAGAGGGGACCAGGCGGACCTCCGGGCATGGGCGGAATGGGCGGCATGCCGCCGGGAATGATGTAGGCGAGTCCACAGCAAGCCCCGGTATAGCTACTGTCTAAACCTCTTCCCCGCATTGATTCTATCGTCCATTTTTCTCGCACATCTTCTTGAGCAGTCACCGCGTACTGGGCAGACTCGGGCGTGTTTGACGAGTGCATGATTCGCCCTTGATTCGAGACTGGGCTGTGTTTGGGATCCGGCTCGGCGACAACGCAACTTGTGTGGGTATTTGGTGTAGACGCGCCCTCTCGCAGATTCGATTTGACGAGGAGATTCTGTTCCGGCGCGGCCTCTGTTCTTGCTGTTTTGGACGTCGTTTCTCCGCATTCTATTGATTTGAGGTATATTATTATGTCTGAAATTGATTCTTGACATATGATTGTCGCTCCAAGATATACATGCGGATCACCAAGGCCATTGGCCCAGCGCTTGGCCATCTAGCGCTAGACTCCGAGCTGGCTACACCCGTCATGTCCGTCCAGGGCCATCGCATCCATCCCCAAATGGATGCACGGCGCGGCATCAAGCCATGCCATGATTTGACATGAGACGCGTACTCTCAATGACACAGAATAGCACGCTGTCGGCTGTCGTCCGACATAGATATTGACATATGAGTTACTAGTATATGTCAATTAGATACCGATGATAATAGAATATCTGTACTCTAGACTTGAGCGTTCTTGATTGCCCCCGTAGGGGGCAAGGCGTGCTTCGAGCCTACCGAAATGTGATTTCCCGCGATCTAGTCATGCGTTTTCCCGGATTTCATGCGACTCGTGCTACAACGTAGCATCCCAAAATTGCGATTTGCTACTGGAAGTGGGTGTGCCCAAGAGCCTCAGAAGGAGAACGGCGACAAATAGGGTATAAGTTGCCGTTTTTGAGAGGGGATGAAGCAGCGGCAAGGTCGGAAGGGCATTTTGGAGCCAAAATGCGACATTCTTAAATAGCCCGGAAGGACATCCTTCCGTCGGACAATCGTCCGAAGACAAAGGGATGGGAAAGCTAGCATGCGCAAGTATCTCAAGCAAGATGAGCTAAAGGCCTTGCTCGAGGCGCCTCGACGAATGCGCGACCGTCTGATCATCAAACTCCTGTATGAGACGGGAATGCGAGTAGGCGAGCTTACGTCCTTGACAATCGGTGACGTGGACCTCGAGTTGGGAGAGATAACGATCCAACAGGCGAAGAGACACGCCGAAGGGCGCAAGGTCCCGCTCGTGAACAGTTGGACCAAATCGATGTTGAGGGATTACATCGGTACGCGGAAGAACTGGAGGGACTCCCTGTTCGTCTCGAACAAACGCAGTCCACTTTCAAGACGCCAGGTTGAGAGGCTCATCTCGAAATACGGCGAACAGATTGGCCTGGAGAAGGACAAGAGGCACCCGCATGTGCTCAGGCACACGCACGCGGTCTTCGCCCTGAAATCAGGGATAGATCTGAGGACGCTTCAACAGAATCTGGGTCATTCCAGCATCGAGGTCACGGCGATATACCTCACCATGGACATCGAAGACAGGAAGGAGCAGTACTCGAAGCATCCTCTGCCAGCTGTCTCCGACGCTGAGGCCGTTCACGGTGCAGAATCAGGGCAGTCTGATGCGGCCGAATCCGAGGAAGATGGTTCGTCCCAGCACACGAGCTCCTTTGTGCTAGCCCCTTGAGATATATCTTAGAGCTAAACTTTATAATGAGTTATCGTCTCTGGTTATATTGTTATCTCCGAAATCAATAACCCTCATCGGAGCTCGGCGAAACGACGCTACACGGATGCGATTAGCCTATAATACGCGGGGCGTGCTTTGGACTCGGATGCAAGCCGAGTGGACTGAGAAGTATCGGCCGAAGTCGCTTTCTGGAATAGTTGGAAACGAAGAGGCGGCTCGTGCTCTCAGACGTTGGGCTGACTCCTGGAGCAGGGGCAAGCCCAGTCGCAAAGCAGTCGTGCTTCGAGGTGACCCCGGGATAGGAAAGACGAGCGCTGCTCTGGCCCTTGCTAACGACATGGGCTGGGACTTCATCGAGATGAACGCGTCAGACCATCGCAACGCGCTGTCGATCAAGAAGGTCGCTGGAGCAGGTGCCCTGAGCCAGACGTTCAGCGCGACTGGGGAATTCTTCTCTTCAACCGACGACAAGCGGAAGCTGGTGATCCTTGACGAGGCGGACAACTTGTTCGGCAACGAGGATCGCGGAGGGTCGAAGGCCATCGTGGAAACGATTCGGGAGTCCAGCCAGCCGATGATACTCATCGTGAACGACTACCGTGAGCTGACTAGGAAGGCCTCTGCCATCAAGAGTCTGGCTCAGCGAGTCCAGTTCAACAGGCTTAGCCAGCGTGACATCGTGAAGGTGTTGAGGGACATCGCCGAGAAAGAGAAGGTCAGGGCCCCCAGCGAAGTGCTTGAGCACGTCGCTGAGAACGCCAACGGGGATTTGAGGGCGGCCATAAACGATCTCCAGATGATCGTCGAGGGAAAGGCCGTCCTTGTGGAGAAGGATTCAGAGGTTGTTGGGAAGCGCAACCAGCTGAAAGAGCTGGAGTTCGTACTCAGGGAGATGTTCAGCGCGGATAGCGTGAAGAGCGCGCGCAACGCGACGATGGACATCGACTTGACGCCCGACGATCTGGAGAAATGGATTGAGGAGAGCATCCCGCAGGAGATGAGATCGCCGGAAGATCTGGCCGCGGCGTTCGAGGCACTGTCGAGGTCCGATATCTACCTCGGCAGGACGCGCAGGCTCCAGTACTACGCTCTCTGGAGCTACGCCAAGGAGATGATGACTGGAGGCGTGGTCCTTGCAAGGAAGCACGGCCCAAGACCTCAGGTCGCGGAGCACAGGTTCCCAGGGCATTTCATCGTAATGTCAAGGGCCAAGGGGCCCCGTGCCGCGAGGAAGGCGATCGCGACGAAGCTGGCCCCCCATCTTCACACGTCTCGGAGAGTCCTGATAGGGACCGTGCTTCCGCTCCTTTCAGTGATGGTAAGGAACGATCGCGAGCTGCTGCTCCACCTTATCGGGGAACTCGAGTTTGACGAGGGCGACGTCGCGTATCTGCTTGGAACGGACCCTGACGACAAGAGTGTGACGCGGGCAATCCTGGAGGCTAAGGGAGATCTTGAGGACTCCGCGGCATCTGGCAAGGCGAGGAGTTCAGGAAGACCTAGACGTTCAACAAGCCCATTCTGATCTGTTCAAGGGACGCGGAATCAATGGATTCAGGGACGAGGGACCATCTCGAGAAGCAGCAGTACCGCATTGTCGGTGACAGCGGAGCGGTCAAGCTCTGCCATTGGATGCGCCAGAAGCTGCTGTTCGGTAGACCATGTTACAAGGAGGAGTTCTACGGTGTCCAATCGCATAGATGCCTCCAGATGACCCCAGATGTGAATGTCTGCAACCATCGGTGTCTATTCTGCTGGCGATACCACGGAATGACTGGGTACGAAGGACCGCCCAAAGTGGGCCCTGAGGAATTGCTGGAAGGCTGCCTTCGCGAGCAGAGCGAACTGGTCTCAGGCTTCAAGGGGGACGCAAGGTGCGACGCCGCTCTGTGGGATGAGGCACGAAAGCCGAATCAGGTGGCGATTTCGCTCTCAGGCGAGCCCACGCTGTATCCAGATTTGGGGGAGTTCATTGCGCTTTGTGCGAGACGCGGGATGACGACGTTTCTCGTGACGAACGGTTCCGTTCCCAAAGCGCTCGAGCGTTTGGACCCTCTCCCGACGCAGCTCTATGTGACGGTTGCCGCGCCCAGCAGGGAAATCTATGAACGACTCTGCGTGCCCCAATTCCCGAAAGCCTGGGACAATCTCATGGAGACCCTGAGACTCCTGCCATCGCTGTCAACGCGCACAGTCATCAGGCATACGCTCGTAGGGGGCTGGAACCTCGGCTGGGAAGATGAGTATTCGAAGCTGGACGAGGTCGCGGTGCCCTACCTGATAGAGCCCAAAGGGTATGTGTTCGTCGGGGATTCGCGGACGCGGATGACGTGGGACAACATGCCATCGCATTCTTCTGTGCGCGAGTTCTCGAAACGACTTGCGGAGAATCTATCGCTCGAAATCCTGGCCGAGAGGGAGGACAGCCGGGTGACAGTGGTCGGCAAGAAAGGGTCGAAGCTAAGGGTCCGAGACTGAGGATCACTTGAGTCTAATCGTCTCGAGATTCATAGGGGCCCTGGTCTCTATGCCGAACTTCTTGTAGAGCGTGCTGGCTAGGTCTGAGCACTTGAAGTCCTCCCCATGGCAGATGATTATGCGCTCCGGCCTTGGCTCAAGGGTGCTGATGTAGTTGACCAGCTGCCGCCTGTCCGAGTGCCCGGAGAAGCCGTCGACCGTCTCGACATCCATCTTCAGATGGAGGGTGATGGGCTTGCCCTTCTCTTGGAGGGTCAGGTCCGTCCACCCCTTCTGGATCTTGCGGCCCATGGTGCCCTCGCCTTGATATCCGACGAAGACGAGCGTGTTGAGCTCGTTGTCGCACCATGCCTTGAAGTACTCCATCACCGGCCCGCCGTTCATCATTCCGCTCGTCGCAAGAACGACGCATGGCTCGGGGTCGTGGCAGATCGTCTCCCTCATCTCTCCAGTCTCCACGCGCCTGAAGATCTCGGACAGGAACGGGTTCTCGCCCATCTGGAAGATCTGGGTCCGCAGCTGGCTGTTCAGGTACTCGGGGTACGCCGTGTGGATCGCAGTCGCCTCCCAGATCATGCCGTCGAGCCAGACCGGCGCCTTCTGGATCTGGTGATTCCTCATCTGCTCTTCAAGGACGAGCATGAGCTCCTGCGACCTACCAACCGCAAAGACAGGGATGAGGACCTTTCCGCCCCTTGCGAGAGTGGTCCTGACTATCTCCCGGAGCTGGTTGGCGGCCTCCTGCCTGCTCGGCTGCATGTCGTGATATCCGCCGTAGGTCGATTCCATTACGAGCGTCTCCAGCCTCGGGAACTTGTTAACAGAGGCGTTGAAGAGCCACGACTTCTCGAACTTGATGTCTCCGGAGAAGGCTATGTTGTACAGTCCGTCGCCAACATGGAAGTGCGCGATGGACGATCCGAGGATGTGGCCGGCGTTCTGGAACGTGAGCCTGATATCTGGCGAGATGTCCGTGGTCTCTCCGTACTTCAGGGGGATGCAGTGGAGCACGACGTCCCTGATGTGCGACGACTCGTAGGGCGCCTTCTTCGCCTCGCCGACAGCCACCTTGATGAAGTCCATCTGGAGCAGCGACATCATGTCCCTGGTTGGGGTCGTGCAGTATACGGGCCCCTCGTAGCCGTACTTGAAGAGCGCGGGAACGAGTCCTGAATGGTCCAGGTGGGCGTGGGTGACGACGACCGCGTCGATGGAATCCATCGGCTGCAGCTCGGGCGCGCTAAGGTACGGGGACGAACCACCGTTCTCCCCTGAGACCGCGACGCCGCAGTCGATCAGTATCTTGCTCTCCCGTGTCGTCAGTAGGGTAGCGCTCCTGCCGACCTCGCGGTAACCGCCCAGGGCTGTGGTTCTCAGCCAGGTCTCCTCGTTCAACCGAGGGCGCATCAAACGTCTCCCAACCTTCCTGAGGAACTCCTTCCGTTCGTCCTGGACCTTCCTGAGGTAGTTGCGAATGTCGCTGACGGTCTTGGATGGTATCGGCGGTGCGCGGACCACCTTCGGCGCCCAGCCGATCTCCTTCTTGATCTCGTTCAGCACCGCCCCATGCTTGCCGATGACCAGTCCAGGCGAGATCGCCTCGATCGTGACCTCCCCGCTGTCATCGTCGAAGTAGATGTTGGTGATCTTCGCTTCCTCCGGGATGATCTTCCGGATGCGCTCCTCGGCGCTCTCAGTGCTGGCGAGCATCTTCGGATCCGGCCTGATAGCGACCCTTCTTCTCAGGCCTTGCGCGAGCTGCCTTACGAGGTCGTTGTTGTGAGCGAACTCCTCGAGGTTCTTAGTGTATATCACTATGACTGGCCCTTCGAAGTCAACCTCCGTTACCTCGATGTTCGTCGGTATGGTCTTCTTCACTGCTTCTCGGGCGTCTTCTAGAACTTTCTCTATGCCCATCTTGTTTCACTCAGCTGAATTGAATTGTTGGAGGCTAGGCCTCCCGTGTCGTCTCGCGCAGCAATCAGGTAAGCTTCATCTTCGCCAGACGTCTCTGTATTTCCTTCTCGTCAAGGGCGGTGAACCCGTCCTTGGTGATCGTCGCGACCGAGTAACCGTCACCCGAGGCCGAGTCCCGCCTCATCGCCGCATGGAGGGATCTGATCGCGAGGTCTACGCCGTCCGCCACGCTCAGGCCCTTCTCGTAGTGGTCTTCGAGGACGCCGTACACGTAGGGGGATCCTGAGCCCGTGGTCACATAGTCGTCCGGGATGGCCCCGCCGACCATGTCCAGCGCGTAGACGTGGTTCCCCTCTCTGTCAGTTCCGCCAAGGATGAGGCCAACCCAGTAAGGGTAGAACCTGCTCCCGGCCAGTATGTTGGATGTCAGTGTCGCAGCGGACTTGACGCTCATGGGCTGGTTCCGCTTGAGCTTGTATAGCTCCACCTCGGCCGTGATGTAGCGCGCAAGCGTCTGCGCGTCGCCGACCACGCCTGCGACCGTGAGGCCAAGGTTGTCATCGATTTTGAACAGCTTCTGCGTTGTCTTATGAGCGATGAGCGTTCCCATCGTCGCTCTCATCTCTGTGGCCATGACGACGCCGTCCTTGCACACTAGGCCAATCGTCGTCGTCCCTTTCTTCACTTCTTCAGTATCTGTCATTAGCTAACACCATCTAAAACTGGTATTGCAAAAGGCGTTTGGAAAGAATCCCCCCGCTGGTATATAATCCTTTGTCCACAATCCTCGTGGGCGTGCCTGGCTCACACTGGCGCAACATGTAGGCAAAACATTTATGTGTCTGGCGGTCGAATGATAAGGCGAGATGGGTAGCATATAAGTCCCTTCCGGGAAGGTACGCAACCACTTGGTTGGGAGCCGTACTCCAAAATGGATTGGAGGAAGGGCCTTGCGTCAGGAAACCAATTGCCTGCCCATCTCCCTTCCCTTTTATACTGATCACATTGCGTGGCGGCTCCTATAACAACGATTAAGACCCGTTGGGGGCATTTTGTAGCAGCGAGGTGCGTCCTTTTGAAGATCCTGGTAGTTGACGACTCAGAGGCCTTTAGGAAGGTAATGATCGAGCTCCTCGTGCGCGTGGGCTTCCACGAGGTCATGGAGGCCGAGAACTTCGACTCGGCCGTGGAGGTCTTCCAGCGCGAGAAGCCGAAGATATCATTCGTCGACATGGTGCTCCCGGGGAAGAGCGGTGTCGAGCTGACAAGGGCCATGCTGGCCGTCGACCCGAAAGCCACCGTCATCGCCATGAGCTCGATCATCAACAAGAAGCTGATCCGCGAGAGCCTGGAAGCGGGCGCCAAGGACTTCCTCCTGAAGCCTACGAACGAGATCGCCCTCAACTCGGTCCTCACGATGTGGAGTGATTAGATGGGCTTCCTCTCCAGGAAGCCCAAGGTTAAGAAGTCCGAGGAGAGCGGGCTTGGGATAACCAGGAAGTATACGCTGGCGCGGGGAAGGTCGTACGTGGTGGAGGAGTCCCCGCCCAACATAAGCTTCGACGCGTTCGTCAACATCATCTCGACACCAGAGGCGGGCGGCTGCACGCGGTCGGTTGGACTCGCGATCAGCAGGCAGCACCCGGATTTCATCAGGCAGAAGTATGGGCTAGAACAGACGCCGATATACTGGCTGGCCACGAGGACCGGCCAGGAAATCATCGCGCCCACGAATCTGGGGATCCTGACGCACACGATGGTCAGTTTCATAGACGAGAACCCCTGCGGCGTGATTCTATTGGACGGCATCGAGTACCTCGTCTCCAATAACGACTTCACGAAGGTCCTCAGGGTGGTCGACCAGGTGAACGATCACATCGCCCAGAGCAAGTCAATCATGATAATACCGGTGGACCCTCGTGCGTTCGACTTGAAGGAGCTGGCGCTACTCGAGAGGAACATGGAGAAGATCGTGAGCACATCGAAATCCGCCTGATTCGCTCACCCGGTGGCGAGGATCGAGGTCGCGGAGAATATCAGCTCGGACGCGATGATCGACGTACCAACGGTGAACGCCAAGTCGGCTTGGACGCCCTTTCCCTCTATCCCCCAGACGAAATAGCTGACTATTGCGCTCGTCTCCGCCAGGAACGCCCCCAGGACGAACAGGAACAGCTCGGGATCGAGGCCGCCCGGCACGTCCCCCATGATCGACCCCATTGAGATGAAGATGGCGAACGTGACGCCCATGACTATTGGTCCGAGGACGTATGCCGTCATCCTCATCATCGAGATCGTAGGCTTGAGCCTGCCCTTGAGGGTGTCCTCGAGATCGTGGAGATCCTTGAGATATGCGGCGAGGTCCATCGCCAGCAGACCTGCGCGGGCCTCGTCCTTCACGGCGGCCTCCTGGACGACCTTGAAGGCCTCGAGGGCGTTTGACCGGCCAGTCGACTCGGCCTCCTGCTCAACAGCAGTGTCGAAGCTCCGGCCGGCGATGTTGGACCTGAACGAGAGGTTGCGCATCACCTGGGCCGGCTCGTCGGAGAGGTCTGAGGCGGCCCTCCCGAGGGCCGCCTCGAAGTTCTCCCCCTCGAGCATCCTAGCACCGGTCACGAAGAGCGCGTCCTCCACGCCGACGGCCAGACCGTGCGTACTCGCTCGTCCCTTCATTCCCTCGAGCGTCATCCACACTCCCACAGGCACGCAGCAGGAAAGGAGGCATGCTGCGCTCCTGAGCACCCCTTGAAGCGAGAGGACGGATGCCGTGACTCCGCCTGCCGTCAATGCCGACGCCACGAGCACTCCGGCAAGACGGAGGCCACCCAGGCTGCGACCGCCTCTGGTCTCGAGCGGATGGTGGGTGACCGCGTTGGAGGCCACCAGGAAGGCGAGCGCGGGGAACAGGACGTTCATAAGGAATATCGTCTCGAGAGTGCCTCCGTTTCCGGAAGCACGCACTCCGCCTTCCTCAAGACCCTCGAATGACCACAGGTTCCAGGACAGCATCGGAAGGAACGAGCCGACCATCAGCGGAAGCAGTATCCCCAGACCGAACATGATCATGCTCGGCGTGGAGAGGGATAGGGCATACTCCTCGATTCGCCTCTTCGCGCCCATCATCATTGCGTTGTTGGCCCTATCAAGCGCCCTTCTCTTGCCCTCCTCCGTGGCTTCGCACGACGCTGTCACCATCGCATTGATGGACGCCTTCAGGTCGCCGCTGAACCGCGCCCATTTAGTGCCGAGGGCGTGGAGGGCCTCCTCGAAGCTGGAGTACCTCCCCATGACCACTGACCAGACGCATCCTCTGAGCTCTTCGGAGAATGAGTTGTCTGCCCGAGAGGCGAACCGCAGCGCTCTGGAAATGCTTGGCTCGTGCCCAAGACTCATGATCATCAGGTTGGTGGCGTGCGTGGAATCCTTCAGAACCTCCTCCGCTCGTCTCCTCGCGGCAGTCTGGGGCCGCCCGAGGACCAGCTCGCGCAGCGCGAGCGGAACGGTTGCGGCGGCCACTGCCGCAGGAAGCACGAGGTCGGCAGCGTGGTTGAGCAAGGCGAGTAATGCGAGCGCGGCTAGGGAGGACGCGGAGACGATGGCCACCTTGGTCGCCGCCTCGGTCACCATTTCGGGCGTCAGGTCTATCCCTGAGAGCTTGAGGTCCGATTCCAGGTTTCTTCTGTAACGCCCGCGGGCGCGCCTGTATCGATGTGCGCGCGCGCCATCACGCGCAAGAGCTCTGCACAGCGAAATGAACCAGCAGCAATCACTGCGCTGTTTCTTGGATCTCCCCGTCGAACCATCTCCTCCACTCATTGAGTCCGGTTTCCGCGCCGTTCGCGCCGAATAGGCAACGAGTCAGGAATTCGTTCGACCGCAGCCTGAACTCGTCGCTCAAGGATCTTCGATTGCCAGTGCCTCCGTAGCTCGCATCGGTGATGACCTGGTCCGAGTGCGCCTTCGCTTTGATGACGTCCATCATGAACTCCTGCTTCATGCCGAGGGCGGAGGCGATCCCTTTGATGGTTCGACAGTCAGGAGCGAAGGCTGGCGAGGGCTTGGCGCACGGACACCCCTGCTCAGTAGAGAAGAGGTTCACGAGTTCGACCGTAGCATCCTTCGGTCGAACCTCCGCTACTTCAGTGACCCGTCTATGGAAGCGCGTGCCATCAGGAGCCCTGACGAGCCCAATCACGACGACGATATCCGTGGACGAGAAGGCCCTCTCGGTCACTTTGAGGTCCTCGACCGCCCTATCGAGCACTCCGCTAGCGGAATTCCCGTGGATCGTGCCCAGGACGGAAGATCCCGCGCTGCCAGCACGCATGCTTTCGTACAGGACCCTGGCCTCGTAGCCGCGCACCTCGCCGATCACTATCGCGCTCTCGCCCATCCTCAGGCTGACCCTGAGGGCCTCCTCCGCGCTTGTTGCCGACTCCGCGCCACCTGAGAACCTGAGTGTCTGAAGGTCATAGCCGAGCGACTGCATTCGCCCGACGGATATCTCAGGCGTGTCCTCGATCAGGATTATCCTCTGCGAGAGCGGGAACTCGAGCATCATCGCCCCCAGGAGCGTCGTCTTCCCCGCGCCCCTGCTTCCCGCTATGAGGACCGTCCTCCGTCCTATGACGCAGGACCATAGGAAGCTCGCGAGAAGGGGCGTGAGGGACCCGTTGGCGATGAGCATCGGGATCGTCCAGATGTCCTTCGCGTGCTTCCGGACGGCGACGGAAATCCCTTTCTCGCTCATGGGAGGGCCCACGAGCGTCACCCTCGATCCGAGCCGCTTTATGTCCGCCTCGAGCACCGGATGCGCTTCAGAGAACGGAAGTCCCGTCTCGAACTTGATCCTTGAAACGAAGCCCTGGAGGTCCTTCTTCCCGACGAATATGTTCGTCCGACACTTCTGTCTGACACGGTCTTTGCTGTCCGACCTGAGGACCACCTGGACAGGGGTCTGGCTCGACGGTGAGTCGATGTAGATGTCTTGGACGAGAGAGTCCTCGAGCAAGGTCTCGAGCAGTCCGTAGCCCGCGGTGTACTTGCAGAGTATCTCGGCGAGCTTCTCAGATTCGCCCTCGAGGTCCGCATGTGCGATGTCCGATCGCCTTGACAGTTTCGAGTACAGGAGGTCCTTCGCCTTCTGCTTGATGTGCGGTCTCGCGGCCGACAGGGACTTGGCTTCGATATCCTCGGGGACCACTTCGGTCAATGCCTCAAGGGCCTCGGCCAGTGCCTGAACGCTCAGTGGGTTGAGCCTGTACTCCGGCGGGTCCACCGCGTATACCCCGCTACTGAGGTTGTCAGGCGAGAGAACTCGCACGCGGACGCCGGATATGATGTAGGAGGTCTCCTGAGGATCGTCTGAACTGACTGGTTCCACCCATGACGATGCGAAACAGGGCCTGGTTTCGTGCCTGACCGAAGGGAGTTGAAGGTCGGGGAGCTGTTTCACCCTGCCTATCTTGTTGGACGGCGGAGGCAGCCTGATGACATCTGCGGAGGGGACCGGTTTCGTCGCGGAGTTCGGGACGATTCTTGGGGGCGGTGTTCTCGCAGACACGCTACCCGTCCTCCGACCTCAAGCGAGTACCTTCGAGGACCTGGTCGATGCAGTCGGGTGCGGCGACGCACCGACCCGCTGAGGCGATCAGCTTCTCTCGGAGGTCCTTTCGAACTTCTGCGCTGTGTCTCATGAAAGCCATCGGGTCCTCCAGCAGTGCTAGCTTCGCGCCCAACAGTACGTTCTCCTTACTGGCCCGGCATGTCCGACACTGTCTGTCTGACGATTCTGTCTTGGCGGCAAGAGACCGGTTCAGAGAGGCCAATTCGGCTGCGCAGGCAGCCATCCATCCGACGACCTCGCCCCTGTACCGCTTCTCCGTGTATCGTCTCAGGATTATTGCCTCTGGCGCGCTTGTCTCGACGAGCGCGTTCATGATGCCAGCGAGGCATTTCCGGCTCGAAAGGTCGTGCGCACCATTGCACGTGGTGCAATCGACCTCCAACTGGAATCCTTCGTCATCACCATAAGAATGCTCGCAGGCGTGTTCGATGGCTGCAGTGGGCGCGAGCTTCTTCGTCGGTCCTTGGCGGCGTCGCATACTCTTGGGCCACCCCTTGGGGAGCACTAGAATGAACCGGGCGTTGGTAGGCTACAAGTAGTGAGACGATTGCTTGGAGGACCGGCGGATTCCCCCGTTCGTGATCCGTGGCGAAGATGGGGTGGCCGGGTTCTTCGAGGATCTGCCAGTGCTCATGTTCGTGCTCATCGGAGCCTCCGTACTTGTGATGTCGGGAGCATGGGTCGCCAGGCAGAACGCGATAAGGCAGCTGGAGCAGGAACTGGACGACACCGCAGACACAGTCGTCAGGCGCGTGCTCGGCTCCATCTTGTCAAAGTGGGGTGAGACGCCTCGGGTGACTTCCCTCCTGGGATTGGACCTGGCCGCCATCGTTTCAGAGGAATCGCGAGGTCACGAGTATGCCTTCGCTATTGCGTCCCTCCACCCCGAACCCGAGGTGTTCGTGACTGCGAACAATGGGGACCCGTCGCGCGTGGTGCGCACTGGGTTTGCGAGCGCATTGTTCAACGCACTGGATGAAAGAGGGCTCGTCCTGATCCTTGAGGTGAGGGCAATTGTATGGTAGGCGCTCGTGTGATGGTCAGCTTGCCCTCATGGATGCCATCGTCTTCTTCGTGGCATCAATGATTGTCTCAGGGGTCCTCTTCTCTCTAGTGAGTACGGGCACCGACGGGCAGGATGCTGTCTCCGCGATCGAGGGCTTCGACGCTGACAAGGCCTTGACGGCCTTCCTGCGGACATCCCTGGGGACCGAGGTCGAGATGGTCCTAGGGGGCGGGGTCCTCACGCTTTCGGAAAGGGATGAGGTGGCCGAGTGCATCCTGCTCGAAGCGCACTGCATCGCCGAAGGCGATGCCGAATCTACGTTCGAGATCCTGAACGGGGTTCTCGACGTGATCCTGGAATCGATTTCCAGGCCTTTCATGGTCCCGTTTCTGCAGGTGCTCGATGTCTCCGATGATGACCCAGCCGTCCTCGTCAGCATTCCATCGGAATGGGAGGAAGTCGGCGAGGCGTTCGCGGCCTCATCCTTGCTGACTGACGCCGAGGGAAGAACGTATCTTATTCAGTTCAGGTCAGTTCCAGCCTCGTCTGCGGAATTGTGAGGAGTCGGCTGCGGTCACTCGTACCCTGGACTTCGCGAACTTCTCCCCTCTGAGGAGGTCGAGGTACTGGAGCACTAGCATGGCGGAGAGGAGGACGACTGCAGCATAGATCCACACGGTCTCCTTGGTGGTCAGATAGCCTACAACCATCCCGGGGACCACGACATAGAGGATGTAGCTCAGGTAGGTCATCCACCCGTTCGGGACCTTGATTACAATGGCCTCTCCGAAGCAGCCCAGGCATCTGTTGCCAAGGGAGTACCAGGGCTTCACCCTGAGCTGCTTACATTTCGGACAGTACAGGAACTTCATGCGCGTTCCAAATCATCCAGTGGTATTTATCCTCATCCCACCCAAAGAATGATTAGCGGCCGCCCGAATGATAATCCGTGGCGAAGACTGCAGGCCCGGACGAGGAATACACCCGCGAGGAGATGCTCGTTCTCGCGTCCCTGAGGAGGAGCTCCAATAGGACATGCATGCACTGTGCATATTATCTCCAGAGGGGCAGACAGAGGGGGTGCTTCCCCGACGGGAGCTACCGGAAGTGGCTGTCCCCCGAGGAATACGAGTTGGGCTGCGACCGTTTCAAGGCACTGGAGAAGGGGGGCCGAGACAAGTAGCTACACGCAGATAGGTCACTAGGGCATCGTTACTTATAGCGTCAGAACGATTCATGGTTTGGAGGATTGGGATCACGAGCCGCTTGAGGAGGATGATGTGTCTAGTCTCGGTTTCCATCATGGCACTGGCCTCGTTGTCCATCGCGGCCGTCAATAATGCTGCGGAATGGTGGGATGGGTCTCCCACAGTCACGACAGACAAGGAGGTGTACCTCACGGGGGAGACTGTGACTATCAAGGTGACCTGCTACATTCCTGCACAATTCAGCTCGACCGGCCAGTGTTTCTATGTTGTCAAGGACGAGCTCAACAAGACCGTCTACGATTTCAGAAATCACACTTACGTAGCCTGGGTGCTGACCAGCTTGACTCCCCCGAAGACTTTCGCTTTTGGCTGGAACCAGAAAGACGACAACGGAAAGCAGGTTCCGACAGGGACTTACGCGATATGGGGGTACGAAGCCGGCTATCATTTCTGGTCAAGTTCCCCCATCGCCGGGAATTCGACCACGATCTCGATTGTGGAGAAGTACACCGTGAACTTGGTGCACGGCTGGAACCTCTTCTCCCTGCCGCTGGTGGCTTCGAACTATACATCGGCCTCTCTCGGGTTGCCGACCGGAAGCGTCGTAGCGAGGTGGAACTCGACGGCTCGAGGGTACGATGTCTTCATCGTGGGCGTTTCACCACAATCGCGGGCATTCGCACTGGCCAATTTCCGAGCCTACTTCGTCCATGTCGCATCAGCGTGCACAGTCCCCGTCCTCGGGCTTCGGGTCACGTCACCGCAGAAGTTCACGTGGGAGCTCCCGCCATCTGGGACCGGCTGGGTGCTTGCCGGATTCCCCAAAGGGAACACCACTCACCGTGTGAGCGAAATACAGAGCTGGATCGATACTCCTGGCGTCAAGGTGATCACTGTGATCTACTACAACCCTCTCACCGGGACCTACGTAACTTGGATTTCATCCTTGCCGACCATCAACAACTTCATCCTTGTTCCGGGTCAGGGCTACGGCATTTTCCTGTCGACTTCGTCTTTGTCCGGCGACGTTGTGACTGGCACCTATCCGCCGTAGAGGGGTGTGCAGGGGCGCGGATTCGAACCGCGGAACCACTGCTGGACAAGGTCCTAGGCCTTCAGGAGAGATGGCGTCAATCGCAGATCTGGGTTTGCGCGCGTCGGAAAGGCAATAGCCACGAACGGTGATGGGGCGGGGAAGGCAAATATGTCTATTCTCTCGGAAGCGCGTTCCTTGCTCGCGTTGCTTAGAAGACACGCTGCCAACATCGAGAACCTTAGGAATCTGGCTGTCGAGGACTACATATCTAGGCAGCTGCAGGAGAATGCGCGATACCAGAACCCAAGAAGGCTTAACAGGTACGAGTACCAGGTGTATTCGCAGAACGGCGAGGACGGAATCATAGCAGAGATCTTCAACCGAATTGGCATCGAGAAGAGATTCTTTGTTGAGTTTGGTGTTGGGGATGGTCTGGAGAACAACACTGCCTATCTGCTTTTGAAGGGTTATGCTGGATGCTGGATCGAGTCAAACAGTGAGCAAGTGAAGCGGATAGACCAGAAGTTCAGCTTGCTCATCAAGAACAAGAGGCTGAAGGTGATGAACGCGCGCGTCAGTCAGGAGAATATCGAGAGCTTGTTCAAAGAAGCCTCGATACCACAAGAGTTTGACTTGCTCTCTATCGATATCGATGGAAACGACTACTGGGTCTGGAAGGCGATCGATGCCTATCATCCCAGAGTAGTGGTAATAGAATACAATGCAATGTATCCGCCAGATATTGCGTGTGTAGCCAAGTACAACCCCGAGTTTCAATGGGACCAAACTAGTTATTATGGTGCGAGTTTGAAATCCCTGGAAACTCTTGGGACTGACAAAGGATACAGGTTGGTGGGCTGCGATTTCAGAGGGGTGAATGCATTCTTTGTTAGGCAGGACTTGGTCAAAGACAGGTTCTTGGAACCCTTTACAGCTGAGACCCACTACGAGCCTATCAGGTATTTCCTGGCAATGAAGAAAGGCTATCCAAGGAACTTTGGTGACTTTGACCTGGCATGAGACGAACCTCAGTCAGTCAAGGCCGGACCATTGCCTTGTGATTCCGTTAGAATCCGTGCCCAACAGGACCGGTACCGGGAGCGAGCCGCGGGAGCCAGCAGTGCAGGGGCGCGGATTTGAACCGCGGAACCACTGCTGGACAAGGTCCTAAGCCTTGCGCCGTTGGCCAGGCTTGGCTACCCCTGCATTCCGGGACATGATGTGATGTTCACGGATTATAAGAATGAATCGCAGCAGGGATCGCTCATTGCCCGCTGCGGTCGCACCTCCTGACAAGCTCCTCCGTCACGAACTTCCTGATGTTCTCCTTGGCGACTTCGCATTTGCTGGGGAATGCGCCGACCCTGATCCTCACCGAGACGACGTCCTCTCCCTCTGACAACCTGACATCGTTGCCAAAGGCGGACTGCTTGTCGAGCCGCAGGAACAGGTTGCAGCCCTCGTCGGTCCTTGAGTCGAGCGTCCGGAGTATCATACCGAGATCTTCGTCGCCAAGCCGCCCAAAGAACTCGCTGATCTTCGATGCTTCCCGCGTCTCTCCCTCGACGACGACAATCGGATTGCCGTGATGCCCCTCGGTCCTCGACACTTTGAGCTCAAGCTCCCCGACGGCGTTTGTGAATGCCTGCTTGACCTTCTCTAGGTCTTCCGTCGCATGGGAGAACGCGCGCGCGTGGAGTCCTATGAAAGTTCGCTTCACGCCCGAGCTTATCGCTCAGCGCGTATGTAATACCGTCTTCGGACGCACTCGTCAGAAGAACATCCGGATGCTCGGCCCATCGTTCTAGTAGCTACCCCAGTATTAATATCGCCAATTGCGTAACCGATTCACGGTGTCCCTCGTTGATTGAAGTCAGATTTCACGGGAGGGGAGGCCAAGGGGTGGTTGTCGCCTCCGAGGTCCTCGCGAACGCCGCTTTTCGATTGGGGTTCGAGGTCTCCGCGTTCCCGTTCTTCGGCGTGGAGCGGAGAGGAGCCCCGGTAACCGCGTATGCGCGCATTGACAACAAGCCCATCAGGATAAAGTCGAGCATCTACTGGCCGGACTACGTCGTGGTCCTCGACAGCTCGCTTCTGAGGGGAGTCGATGTCCTGGAGGGCCTCAAGCAGGGCGGGAACGTCTTGATAAACTACCCGAAGGGGAAGAAGCTGGAGAACGTTTCGCCAAGGTTCCGGTACTTCGTGCTGGACGCGACCGCAATCGCGTCTTCGCACGGGATAGGCTCGCAGACCGCCCCGATCGTGAACACAGCTATCATGGGAGGATTCGCCAAGATGTGCAACGTCGTGACGCTCGACTCGATCCTCGAGAGCATTCGTGAGCTGGCTCCTGCGAAGGAGGAGGAGAACGTCGCGGCGGCAAAGGAGGCCTACGAACGGACTGTGGAGGTGAGCCCCTGACCAAGAGCTACGAGGAGATCCCTCTGACACCGGTTTCCGATTCGCCGAGCACTATCAATATCACAGGGATGTGGAGGGTGATGCGTCCCGTCGTCGACCCAAAGAAGTGCCGCAAGTGCACCCTATGCTGGAAGTTCTGCCCTGACGCGGTCATCAAGCTGGTCGACGGGGTGCCAGTCATCGATCTCCAGTACTGCAAAGGCTGCGGCATTTGCTCGTTTGAGTGCCCTGCAAAGTGCATCGTGATGGTCAAGGAGGGAGAGCAGTGAGATCTGTCATGACAGGCAATTACGCGTCCGCGTACGGCGCTAAGCTGTCGAGGGCAGAGGTTATCGCGGCCTACCCAATCACCCCGCAGACCTCGATTGTAGAGAAGCTCGCGGAGTTCGTTGCCGCAGGCGAGCTCAATGCCAAGTTCATCCCGGTCGAGAGTGAGCACAGTGCCATGGCCGCGTGCATTGCGGCTGAGACTGCGGGCGCAAGAACCTACACGGCGACGAGCTCGCAGGGGCTCACCCTGATGCACGAGGTCCTCATCTGGGCCTCGGGCGCAAGGCTTCCGATAGTCATGACCAACGTGGCTAGGGCGATGGCCCCTCCATGGAGCGTCTGGGTCGACCACATGGACTCTGTGGCTCAGCGTGATACTGGCTGGATGGAGTTCTTCTGCGAGGACAACCAAGAGGTCCTCGATACGATCATCATTGCATACAAGGTCTGCGAGAGCGCGGGAGTGATGCTCCCGGCCATGGTCATCGAGGACGCATTCATCCTCTCGCACACTTCGGAGCCCGTTGACGTCCCGGACCAGCAGCTGGTCGACTCGTTCCTCCCCGCATACGCCCCTGAGCTCAAGATAGAGCCCGGCAAACCGATGGGGTTTGGATCCCTCGTCAAACCGGACCAGTACATGGAATTCCGGTACAAGGCTATGCTCGGGATGAAGGAGGCTCACGACAGGTTCCTCAGGGTGGAGCAGGAGTTCAAGCACGTTTTCGGCAGGGAGCACGGGGGCCTGCTCGACCGATACAGGTGCGGGGACGCGGAGGTCGTTCTGGTATGTGCCGGCTCAGTGGCGTCTACCGCCAGGGAGGTCGTCGACGCCTTGCGTGCGAAGGGCACGAGGGTTGGCCTCGCGAGGATGAGGGCTTTCCGGCCGTTCCCTCAGGATGAGTTCAAGGAACTCGCGTCAAGGGTCGAGGGCATCGCGGTCCTCGACAGAAGCTACACGTTCGGCGCGGCGGGGGCGATGTTCTCAGAAGTGAAGGCCGCTGCGTACACCTCTCACAGGAAGCCAGTTATGAAGAACTATATCGCAGGGCTCGGCGGAAGGGACATCACGCCGAAGATCCTCGAGAGGATCTTCGCCGACATGATGGTCGTCGCGAAGCGCGGTGCGGAGGATGAGGTCGAGTGGGTGGACGTCGCGGGGCTGCCAAGGAGGTGGCGCTGATATGCCGACGACTATACCCGACGAGGAGTTCACGTATCCCGGAGGCACGGGCTGCCCTGGGTGTGGCGCGAACCTCGTGATGAGATACATGCTCAAGGCGTTGGGGGAACGCACGATCGTCTCGATACCGGCTTGCTGCTGGGCGGTCATGCCTGGCTACTGGCCCAGCAACTGCTTGAAGGTCCCGCTCCTCTACACCGCCTTCGAGGCGACAGGGGCGGCGATCTCAGGCCTGAGGGCTGCACTCGATGTCAAAGGCGTCCAAGATGTCACAGTAGTCGGGTTCGCGGGAGATGGGGGCACTGTCGACATCGGCCTGCAGGCGCTCTCTGGCGCCGCAGAGCGTCGCACCAACGCGATCTACGTCATGTACGACAATGAGGCCTACATGAACACCGGCATCCAGAGGAGCGGGTCCACGCCCTGGGGTGCGTGGACCACCACGACGCCGGTCGGAACCACCCACGGTTTCAAGCACGAGTTGAAGAAGGATATCATGGCGATCATGCAGGCGCATAGGATTCCATACGCCGCCACGGTTTCTGTGGCTCACCCCGAGGACTTCGTCAAGAAGCTTGTGAAGGCAAAGGGGATTGAGGGGTTCAGGTTCGTGCACGCGCTCGCGCCCTGTCCGCCCGGCTGGCGCCTCAACCCGATGCACTCGGTAGAGGTGGCGAGACTGGCCGTCGAGACGCACATGTTTCCACTGTACGAGATCGTGGACGGCCGCATCAAGATCACACGGAAGGGCAAGGGCCTGCCAGTGACCGAGTACATCAAGCTACAAGGGCGGTTCTCACACCTTACTGCGGCGGAGGTGGAAGCCATCCAGGAAGCTGTGGACGCACAGTGGCAGAACCTGTTGGCGAAGGAAGAATCAGGGACTTGATCAAGTCACGCCGACTAGCCTCCTTCTTCCGTAGCCCGTCACGACCTTGATCCGTCCCCTGAAAGCCGCGTCCAGGTCGGGGTCGCCGGTGTCCACCCTTAGCTCCGCCGTTGCGGCGAGCTTGGTTGGCGTTGCAATCACGATGACGTTGTCAGCTCCCACGAGCCTGATGACATCGGGAGATATCTGCTGGTTTCCTCGTCCGAAGAAGAAGCCTTGCGCCCCGATTGGCGATACGAATATCTTCGCAGGGCGTCCAGTGCCCAGGAGCCCGAGCAGGTCCTTCTCCGAAGCATCCCTCAACACGATGCTGCGGTTCAGGTAGGCGTCCACGCCGAGGATGGTCTTCTCGACGCCGAGATGTTTGGCAACAGCTGCCGTCGTCGTTCCCGGGCCAAGCACGTAGTATGTATCCGATGCCATATTCTCGGCAAGATACGCGCCCAGCTCCTCTGCTTCGTCATCCGCGTCGCCTGAGTGATATGCATCCTTCGTCGACTGTATGCTCGAGGAATCGTCCGGAATCTTCGCGACTCCGAAGAGCTTGGCCCGCACGACACCCGATCTCACGCCGACTTCGTCGACATCCATGACCTCCCCGTCTCGGACCCTTCTGTGCTTCTCAAAGGCCTCTACCGCGTCGGCGGCCTTCTGAGGAGTCAGTGCGAAAACGGACGAGTGCATCTTCACCCCCGCCGGAATCCCGAGGATCGGCGCGCGGGCGTCGATCATGCCGACAATGTCTCTCGCTGTACCGTCTCCTCCTGCGAAAAGGAGGAGGTCTACGCCTTCTTCAGCAAGCAGCATCGCCGTTCTTGCGGTGTCGTCCCGAGAACTAGGTGAAGATGGCTTGTCAACGACCGTTGCCTCAAGGCCTGCTTCCGTCAGCTCGTCACGGCCCATCTCCCCGTCAGCCGTCAGGAACTGCAGGTTCATGCGCCTCTTCTTCATCTCCACCAACGCCGCGACAGTTCTTGCCGGGGAGACCTTCTGTGCACCTCTAGCGACTGCCTCGCGGAGCGTCTCATCGCCGTCAGTGCCCTTCAGGCCGACCGAACCGCCCATACCCGCCACCGGGTTGACGATGAGACCGACCTTCATGAGTGGGGCAATGCGTTGTCAATAGAAACCGGTTGCGTCCATATTCTGAGAAACAGAAGTGCTGGGAAGAGGTTTGAGTGCGTGTTCGTCGTGGGTCGCATCATCCGAACATGCCGGGTCCGAACCCGTTGAACATCGGGTCGATGTCCGCGTGAATCAGATGGTGGTCTTCAAGCTGCGCTGGAGGCTCCGCGCTCGCGCTATCGTCGTACGGTTCAGCATATCCAGTGAGGTCCTCCATGATGCTGCTGACGTACGAGCTTGTCTGGTTCGAAACCGCCTCTATGATCCTCAGGACGCTCCGGTCAACGATCCTCAACGCCTCTGCGGCCGGCATGTCGGCGGCGAAGCTCATGAGCTTGTTGTTGTCAAGGACGATAGTGAAATCTGCCTCGCCTTTGAGCTTGTCAACCCCTTCTGCCGCGATCCTCCTTCTTTCAGCGCCTTCGTGGTCGAAAGGCATGATCGGCAGGCCGAATGTGACCGCGTTCAGCTCCTTGGCGACGCTCGCGACAACTGGTGCGACGCCCGTGCCCGTGCCCCCTCCCATGCCCGCGACTACGAAGACTATGTCATACCCCTTCAACGCCTCGTGGATGACGTTGCGTGCCTTCTCGCCGCAGTGCTCACCGACTTCCGGGAAACCGCCGGAGTCCTTTCCGAACGACACGTCCTTCCCTATCAGCACTTTCTTGTGAGCGTCCATCTTCCTCAGATGCTCCTCGTCGGTGTTGATTGCGACGGTCTCGATCCGGTTCGACTTCCAGTATATGCCATGCACAATGTTCGAGCCAGCGCCTCCGCAGCCGACCACCGCGATCGTGGGTTCGCCGAGGCTTGTCCCGATGGCGTTTATGATCTCCTCCGCTCTGTTCCCATCCGCCGTCATCCCTTTGGCCTCCGTCTCTATGTCTGGGAGCGAGAGAAGGTCCTCCCACCGGAAGTCCCCTCTCCCCACCCAATCGTCACCAAACGGTTGCCTATGCGCCCGGCACTACCGTGAAGCCCTTCTGCTGGTTCGCGTCCTTCTTGAGTTCCTCAGCGTGCTCCGGGTGGAGGAACTCGTGGCGCGCGCAGTCCGCCACCGCCTCGGACACCGAGCTGTACATCCCTTTCGATACGAGCTGCTTTATGGTGTCGAGGACAAGCGGCGGGAGTTGCACCATCACCTCGTTGGGCCTGTTGGTCGCTCCCTCTTGGCCACCCGCGCGCATCTCCACGTATGCGCGAATGGCCGCGCGGGCGAGCTGCGACCTGTTGGAGAACTCGTTGCTGTTCTCGATGAACTCGTCTATCAGCTTGAGGTCATCGGCGTCCAATCGAAGCGTTATCCGCTCGTTCTCCAACGGGTCGGTCATAGTGTGCATCCCATCCCGATTTGTTGACGCAGAGGAAACATATGTAGGACGACGGTATATATAGGTATGCAAAATGTCACATTTCGTCGGAAAAAGTCATACTCGACCTACTGGCATGATTGGGGATCTGGGCATTCTCTCTCCGTCCAGACGGCCTCAGAGCGCCCCTCTACCATCGCTTACTGAACAAGGAAAGTATATTGAGGATGTGCTCGTTCGGATGAATCGCAGCCGCAGGGGACTACGCAATTAGGCAGACACCTGAATCGGACGGAAAGCGCGAGGTACATCGTGCTCGTTCCGTGTTGATAGTGATTGGGATTTCTCTTTTCACCATAGGCTTCGCCTTGACTGTTAGCGAACTCCCATCGGGCGCCGAGATGCTCGGCAGCTCCGCTGAGAGCAGCGCAGTCTCGCAGCCGGTCTCTGTGACGCTCGTTGTCGGCTTCGTGGTCAGCTTGATTGGGGTGGTGTTGGCCACGGTCGCACCCGCGATGATGTTCATGCGCGCAATCGAGCCCGACTCGGCAGGGCCTCGCGCCGGCCGCTGAGAAACCTTTTATTGGTCCCACGTCTTCCCATCCTCCGCTGGCTCGGACGATGAACCCTGACTTCTCTGCGATCGAGGCGAAATGGCGCAAGGCCTGGTACGAAGCCAAGATCAACGAGTCGACTCCGCAGCCCGGCAAGAAGAAGTTCTTCATGATTTTCGCGTATCCCGGGGTGACGGGATATCTTCACGTGGGCCACATGAGGGGCTACACATTCTCCGACGCCGTCGCGAGATACAAGCTGATGACCGGCCATGCCGTGCTGTTCCCAGTCGGCACGCACGCGACCGGGAACGGCGCCATCAGTTTCGCGAAGAGGGTCGAACGCAGGGACCCTCCAACGATCGAGATCCTGAGGGCGAACCGCCTTTCCGATGAGAAGATCTCCACGTTAGCGGACCCGTTGAAGGTCGTCGAGTTCTTCAACGGAGTCTACATCAACGACTACTGGAAGCGGTTCGGGTTCATGTCGGATTGGCGCAGGTTCACATGCACGATCTACCCCGACTATTCGAGGTTCATCGAATGGCAGATGAGGAAGCTCATGGCCCTTGGCCTGCTCATACAGAAGCCATACTACGCGCCCGCGTGCGTCGAACATGGCCCCGTCGCAGTGGACGCATCCGAAACCGACATCTCGAAGGGGGGCACTGCGGAGACTCTCGAGTACACTCTCCTGAAGTTCGCCCTCGAGGACGGACGCAAGCTTGTCGCAGCGACGCTTCGGCCGGAGACCGTCTTCGGCCTCACGAACTTCTGGGTGAACCCGGACGTCGAGTACGTTGACGTTGCAGTCGGAGGGGAGACGTGGGTTGTCAGCCGCCAGGCGGCCATCAAGCTTCAGTTCCAGAAGGACGAAGTCAGCGTCAAGGGGGCCGCGAATGGCTCCGCGCTCATCGGGAGGAAGTGCACGGCGCCCTACACAGGGAAGTCGATACCCATCCTTCCTTCAGCGCTTTGTGACCCGAACGTGGGCACGGGCCTCGTAATGAGCGTTCCATCGGACGCGCCAGTCGACTGGATTGGGCTCGTGGAGCTCAGGCGGGATAGGGCAGCGCGGGAGAGGTTCGGCATCACCGACGAGATTCTGGATTCCTCCGAGCCCGTGCCTATCATCGATACTCCGGGCTGGGGCCCGCTCCCTGCAGTTGAGATAACAGAGAAGATGGGAATAGATTCGCTGAGCGACCCGAAACTAGAGCTCGCCACGAAGGAGATCTACAAGAGCGGGTTCCACAGGGGTGTCATGAACGCCTCGACTGGTAGATTTGCCGGACAGCCTGTTGATCAGGCGAAGGAATCGATCAGGCAGGAGATGCTCGAGAGCGGTCAGGCCGACCTGTTCTATGACCTTTCCGAGGAGGTCCTCTGCAGGTGCGGACAGCAGGTCCTGATCAAGAAGATCCCGGACCAGTGGTTCATCGATTACGCGAACCCAGGACTCACTGAGAGATCGAAGGAGCACGCCCAGACGATGAAGATCCTGCCCGCGGAGTATCACGAGAACATCCAGAACGTGCTCGAGTGGTACAGGGAACGGGCCTGCGTGAGGATGGGGAACTGGCTCGGCACGCGATTCCCGTTCGACCAGCGCTGGATCGTCGAGGCGATTGCGGACAGCACCCTATATCCGGTGTACTATGTGATATCAATGTACGCCAACTCCGGGATGATTCGACCGGAGGGCATGAGCGAGGAGTTCTTTGACTATGTCCTGCTTGGCAGGGGCGACGCAGCCGCCGTGGCAAAGA
>Ga0153915_10000090_pt1 | contig 79098 bp, 60 predicted proteins | sample Opewatmetagenome_2_FD_107003 | JGI IMG/M metagenome (GOLD analysis project Ga0153915, IMG submission 107003) | Freshwater wetland microbial communities from Ohio, USA - Open water 3 Core 3 Depth 3 metaG | ecosystem: Environmental > Aquatic > Freshwater > Wetlands | place: USA: Ohio, Lake Erie...
ACAAACCCCCGCCTGCCCTATAAAGTCTTCCACAGGAGCGAGCCTTCGGCTCCTCCCTCGTCGTGAATTACTTCTGAGGCATATCCTTCCGCTCGTCGTGTTTTATTTATGAGGCAACGGGGGACGCCCCCGTCGCGTGGGAGGCCGCGGGCGCCGGGGCCGCCTCGAGGCCCGCCGAAGTCTGCTTGAGCGGCGTTAGGCGATAGATGGCGTCCGCGATCCCGCGATAGCGCTTGGTGTCCGTGCCCGCGCCGAAGAGGAGATGGGCAGGGCCGCCGCCTCGGGGAAGGAATCGCTGAGGATCGGCCGAAGAGCGCGATTGAAAGGCCAGATCGATCGATTTGGGCGACATCCGAGTCCTCCGCACGTAGAATCGGCGGCGCAAGATAGTCTTGCAGACGAACGACTAAAGGAGTAGCACGCATGCGAAGGTCTCGATTCTCGATCCGACTCGGTTTCGCCGCCGTTCTCATCGCATTCATCGTCCCGGCCCTGGCGGCGCAGAGGATGCCCGTCCCCGAATCCGCCGTGGAGGCCGGGCTCAAGGACTATCTCAGCAGGGACGCCCAGGCCCAGGCCAGGGCAGTCGTGAAGTCCGAGCTCGCCCCGACCTACGGCTTTTCGGACGAGGATATCCTGGGCTACCCGCACAAGTTCTTCAGGGACTGCTACTATTATTGGGAAGGCACGTACGGCCAGCTCATCCGAGAGACGGTCAGCATCTATTTCCGGAAAGTTGACGAGAGCAACTGGACCCTGTCCGCCTATAAGCTCGTCGAGGGCGAGGAGACGATAGTCCAGAAACCGACGAAGCCCCTGCCCGAGGTTCCCGCCCCGCCGACGTCGGAGCAGCTGTCCCAGGCGATCTACGACTATCTCCCCTCGTGCAATTCGTCGTACAACGATATGAACTATAAGATCGAAAAGCTCGAGCCCACGGAGCCGAAATTCGATTGGTACGGAATCGATTACCAGTGGGGAGGCTACCAGTACGACGGCATGGTCACGGTGACGGGCAAGGCCAAGAAGGTCAAGGGCCTCGGGCTCGGCTCCGTGCTGTCGACGGTGGTAAAGAGCAAGGCGAAGTACGATTTCTCGGTGAACATGCTCTACGGCATCGCCGACAAGCAGTGGCATGCGGAGTTCCGCCGCATGAACGAAAAAGACTAGCCGTCGAGCTAGAAAAGCGCGCGGGGCCGTCGGGGGACGGCCTCGCGTTTATATTTACAAGGTATTTTTGTCGGAATATAGTGACGAAATGGAGCGCTTTCTCCTTGTGACGAGCGCGGGCCTGTCTGCTTCCCTCCTCATCTTCCTCGCGCTCGGCAGGTCCCTGGGCCCGAGGAAGGACCTTAAGACGCGCGCTCCCCCGCAGCGATATCTGGCTCTCGTCCTCCTGCAGGCGGCCGCCTATTTCCTCAAGGACATCTTCGAGCGCTCTTTAGGCTGGGTAGAGGTCGCCACCTTCCTGATATACGCCGATTTTCTTTATGGACTGCCGGCCCTCTTCCTTTATGTCAAGGAGACCTTCGACGAGCCGGAGCCCCGCCCCTTCCTGCATTTCATCCCCGCCATCCTCAACGCGGTGCCCGCCCTCGCCATGGCCGCGGAGCGCGTCGGGTCCTCCGGCATCGACGGAGCCCTGCCGAACTATCTCGGCGCGGTCCCCTGGCTCTACATCAACTTCCTCGCCGCCTGCGAGAACGTCCAGCTCGTCGTCTACGGCCTATCTGCCATCAAGCTTCTCAGGCGGCACGAGGCCGAGCCGGGCGCCGCGGAGTATCGCGTCGTCGCGCGGCTGGCGATCTTAGGATACGCGGCCTATTACGGCGTCAGATGGACGGGGCTCGCCCTGCGCATCGCGCGATCGACTCGGACGAGCCTCTCTCCCGCGCCCGACTGGATCGGGCCGATCTCCACCCACATCCTCTATCTCGTCGTCATGCTCTGCGGGCTCTATGTCTTCACGCACTCTGCGAAGTTCTTAGTCGTCCGGGAGGGAATGGCGCCGCGGAGCGAGGGCGGGAAGTACGGCGGCAAGCGTCTCGACGCCGACGAGGCCGAGGCGATCGTACGGCGGACCGCCGCCCTGCTCGGGTCGAGCGAAGACCTGAGCGACTCGAGCGTCAGCCCTCGCCGCCTCGCCCAGAGGCTCGGCGTGCCGTATTACCTCCTCTCGCGGATCGTCAACGAGCGATGCGGGATGAGCATCGGCGCCATGATCCGCGATACCCGGATAGCCAGGGCGAAGGCGATGCTCGAGGAGGACGTCGACGCGAGGATCCTGGACATCGCCATCGAGTCGGGCTTCTCGGCGAAGTCGAGCTTCAATACGGCCTTCAAGGAGGCCGTCGGAGTCAGCCCGACCGAGTACCGCCATCGAACGGGCTCGAAGCGCTGAGCAAGGGCATGGAGCGGACTGGCGGGTCAGTCATGGGGAGAATTTCAACAGCTCGTTACAGCTTCGAGATCAGCGCGGCGTAGAAGGCCTCGCAGCGCCGCAGGTTGTCGATGCCCACGCGCTCGTCGCGGCCGTGGACGCCCTCGAGGTCCGCCGAAGTCTGCTTGAGCGGCGTTAGGCGATAGATGGCATCCGCGATCCCGCGATAGTGCTTGGTGTCCGTGCCCGCGCTGAAGAGGAAGGGCACGGCCGCCGCTTCGGGGAAGGAGGCCGCGAGCGCCGCCTCGATCGCCCTGAAGCCCTCGTGGTCGACCGGCGACTCCGGCAGGGGCTCGACGACGGCCTCGGGATGGGCCGCCCGGACGGTCGCGCCGTAGGCACGCGCGAGCCGGGCCATGCGCGCGAGCGCCTTGGCCGAGGAGTAGCCCGGCAGGATCCGGACATTGACGTTGGCCGACGCCCGCTCCGAGAGGACGTTCTCCTTGGAGCTGCCCGCGAGCATGGTCGGGGCGAAGGTCGTGCTGATCAGCGCGTTCGTCAGCCTCCCCGCGCCGAAGACCGCCTTGACGAGGGGGCCGAAGAGCCAGAGGTTGCGGAAGAGGAAGCGCATCGAGAACGGTATGTAGGGCGAGATCCCGTCGAGGAAGGAGCGCACGGTATAGCCGAGCCGCGACTTGGGCGGCGAGGCCTCGATGGCGACGAGGGCCCGCGCCAGGTCGCCGACGGCGGTCCTCCGCGGCGGCATGGACGCGTGGCCGCCCATCCCCTCGGTCTCGACCGAGACGTCGATGTAGCCCTTCTCGGAGATGCCGATCAAGCCGAGGGGTCGGTCCGCGAAGGAGAGCATGCCGTCCGCGACGGGGCCGCCTTCGTCCAGGATGAAGGATGCTCGCGTTTTCCGCGACGCGAGGACCTCCCCGATGCGCTTGGCGCCGCGAAGGCCGCCGGCCTCCTCGTCGCCGCCGAAGGCGAAATAGATGGTCCTCATCGGCTTGAAGCCCTCCGCGGCCAGCCTCTCGGCCGCGTGCATCATCGACGCGAGCGTCACCTTGATATCCTGCGCGCCGCGTCCCCACACGAAGCCGTCGGCGATCTCGCCCGAGAAGGGAGGGTGCTTCCACTCGGACGCGTCCTCGGCCGGGACGACGTCGAAGTGCGCGCAGAGCACGACGGGGGCGAGCTTCTTGTCGGCCCCCTTCCACGAGTAGAGGAGCGCCCTGCCGCCCAGCTCCTCGCGGCTCATGGCCGCGTGCGCCTTCGGGAAGAGGCGCTGGAGGTCGGCCTTCAGCGCGGCGAAGGCCGAGTCGTCCTCGGCGGCGGCGGCGTAGCTCGAGACGGTCGGCCTGCGGATCAGCGCCGCGAGGCAGTCCTCGACGCCCGCGGACTTCTCTAGATCCTCAGGCCCGAGGGCCGACGACGCCGGCGCGGCGCGCGGCGTCGCGAGGACGCGTACGAGGGCGATTACGATCGCGACGCCGACGAGAGAGGCGAGCGCGATCCCGATGACAGTCGCGGGACTCATGTGCGGACTCCTTCGGGCGATTATCGTATCGAGGCGGGTCGACGGCTAGAGGGTCGGCCGCGACTCGCGGACCGCGAGGCCGCAGCCGCGCTTAAGCTGCCAGCGACAAGACGGCGACACCCGCCACCGCGACGAAGGCGCCGACGACCTCGCGCGCGGCGACCCTCTCCTTCATGATCAGGGCCGAGGGCGCGATGATCAGGACCGGCGTGATGGACATGATCGCCGAGGCAACTCCCGTGTTGCCCGACTGGATCGCGAGGAGGCTCAGGGATACGCCGAGAAAGGGGCCGAAGAAGGAGCCGACCGTGAGGCTCGCGACCGCCTTGCCGTCCTTGAGTGCGGTCCATATGCCCTTCCACGAGCGCGTCGCGACGAGGGCTACGGCAAAGCCGAGAACGCCGGCGCATACGCGGATCTGCGTGCCCGCGAAGGGGTCCATCGCCGCGACGCCGTCCGTGCCCGCGCCCGCTCCCAGCTTGCTCAGGACGAGGCCGCCCGCCTGGCCCAGGGCGCCGCCCGCGGCGAGCGCGAGGCCGCGCAGGCGGCGCGGGCGGTTGGCCTGCCCGGCCGAGGGGACCGACGCGTCGGCAGCCTGGCCCGCCCGGGGCGGCTCGCCCGAGGAGGCCCGCTTGCCGAGCACCACGACGGCGATGCCCGCCAGGGTCAGGGCCATGCCGCCCGCCCCGACGAGCGTTATGCGCTCTCCGAGGGCGACGAGCCCGAGGCCCGCGGTCATGATCGGGGCCGTCGCGTAGACGAGCATCGCGACGCGTGAGCCTATATCGATGAAGGCCTGGAAGAGCAGGAGGTCGCCGATCACGAGCCCCACCAGCCCGGAGGCCCCCAGCCAGAGCCAGGACGAAAGGGGCGCGTCGAAGGGGAGGACGCTCCCGCGGACCGCGAGGCAGTACGCGCCCAGGAAAACGAATCCGACGAGGAGCCTGAGGAAGTTGAGGGCCAGCGCGCCGATGCGTTTCGCGGCGTATTCGAATGCGAGGGCGGTGAGGGTCCAGGCGAAGGCCGTGGCCAGGGCGGCGAGCGCGCCCGCGTTGAGATGCATCACTCCTCCTCTCGCTTCCGCTCGGGCGCAGGCTCGACGGCGGTGCCTTCCTTGTATGTCGACAGCACGATGTTCGTTACCGAGCGCGTGCTCTGGGCGCAGCCCCTGACCTTGGCGATGAGGTCCTCGAGTGCCCTCGGGCTGGAGGCCCTGAGCTTAAGGACGAAGCATTCCTCGCCCGCGACCCCGTGGCACTCGATGATGTCGCCCTCCTTCGCGCAGAGCGCGGCCATCCTCTTCCTGACGTCGTCTATGCTTTCGTTCGGCATGGTGCCGAAGGAGAGGCGCATAAAGGACAGGATCCCCTTCCCGAGCTTCTCGGCGTCCACCCGGGCGACGTAGCCTATGATGACGCCTTTGCGCTCGAGCTTCTTCACCCGCTCGTGGACGGACGAGACGGTCAGGCCGACCGCCTCGGCGAGCTCGGCGTTGGATAGCCGGGCATTCTCCTGAAGAAGGCCGACCAATTTTCGGTCGATGTCATCGATCATACCGACTTCTTACTGCATTTCTGCTACAAATGTCAATGTTTTATGGAAAAGATCAAAAATGACCGAATATTATCGGTCATAGGTATTTATTCTGTTTTTTATCGGATTTATATTTATAGACTTTTTCTGTATATGGATTCTATTGTACACTCCATCCATCGCATGGAGGTATCTGCATGAAAATCCGTCATATCGCCCTCGCGCTTATAGCGCTTTTGCTGCTATCGACATCCTGCGCCCCGAAGGCGGCTAAGAAAGTCGTATTCGGCTCCGACGCGAGCTTCCCCCCGATGGAGTTCGTCGACGCGCAGAAGAACGTCACCGGCTTCGACGTCGAAATGATCCAGGCGGTAGCCAAGGCCGCCGGCTTCGAGGCCGAGGTCAAGAACGTGGCCTGGGACGGGATCTTCGCCGGCCTCGCGGCGGGCGAGTACGACGCCATCCTCTCTTCGGTCACCATCACGGACGAGCGCAAGGGCACGATGGACTTCTCCGAGCCCTACGTCAACGCCGGCCAGGTCATCATAGTTCCCAAGGCGACGGAGGGCGTGTCCAAGCCCGAGGACCTCGCGGGCAAGGTGGTCGGCGTGCAGATCAGCACGACGGGCGACATCGCCGTGACCAAGATCGCCGGGATCAAGGACAAGAAGACCTACGACGAGATCGGGCTCGCGGTCGAGGACCTCTCGATCGGAAGGCTCGACGCGGTGGTCGTCGACTCGCCCATCGCGGCCAACTACGTCCTTCAGAACGACAAGTACAAGGCGGTCCTGAAGATCGCCGGCGCGCCCTTCACGGACGAGTACTACGGCGTCGCGGTCAAGAAGGGCAACAAGAGGGTCCTCGACCTCGTGAACAAGGGACTCGCCGCGATCCAGAAGGACGGAAGCCTCGACAAGCTCAAGGCGAAGTGGCTACAGTAGTCCCATCGTGAGCGACTTCCGCAAGCCCGGAAGGCGCAAGACGCCGTCGCCCGAGCAGGCGACGGCGTCTTCGTCCGCGGCTAACCTGACCATCAACGTAACCGACGGCACCCTGATACCCGGCGCCGGCGAGAAGTCGATCCTCTCGGCTTGGAACATCTCGTTCTTCGGCGCCATCCTCGCGATCGTCGCGCTGACGGTCGTTTGGCCCAAGCCCTATCTCGACATCCTTTCCTTCGTGCCGGACGGGTTGGCGGCGACCTTCGGCGTGACGCTCGTCTCCATCTTCTTCGCCCTCTGCCTCGGGCTCCTCGCGGGCCTGGGGCGCATCGCCAAGACCAAGCCGGTCAACCTCGTCGCGACGGTCTACGTGGAGGTGATCCGGGGGATCCCCCTCCTCGTCCAGCTCTTCTACATCTACTACGCCCTCGGTCCGATCCTCCACCTGAAGGGGCCGACCTCGGCGATTCTCGCCATGTCGATCTGCTACGGCGCCTACATGGGCGAGATCTTCCGCGCCGGCATCCAGGCCATACCCAAGGGCCAGATGGAGGCGGCGCTCGCCCTGGGCATGACGCGCAGCCAGGCCCTCTGGAGGGTTATCCTCCCGCAGACGATCAAGGTGATCCTCCCGCCCATCGGCAACGAGTTCATCGCCCTGCTCAAGGACTCCTCCCTCGTGTCGATACTCGCCATCTCCGACCTCCTCAGGCGAGGCCGCGAGTACGCATCGGTGTCCTTCAAGTACCTCGAGGCCTACACGATCATCGCGCTCATCTACCTCATCATGACGCTCTTCTTCTCGCGCCTCGTCGGCATCATGGAAACCAGGCTGAGGACCCATGGAAAACGGCATAATTAAGATCAGCGCCGCGCGCAAGCGCTTCGGGCAGATCGAGGCGCTGAAGGGCGTCGACCTCGAGATCGCGAGGGGCGAGGTCGTCCTCATCATAGGGCCCTCGGGCTCGGGAAAGAGCACTCTCTTGCGCTGCGTGAACCGGCTCGAGCACCTCGACTCGGGCGAGATATGGGTCGGAGACGATTGCGTCACGAGTCCCCACGCGAACATCCGCAAGATCCGCGAGGAAGCGGGGATGGTGTTCCAGAGCTTCAACCTCTTTCCCCACCTCACCGCGGCGCAGAACATCGCCCTCTCGCCGATCATCGTGCTCAAGGAGGGCAAGGCCGAGGCCCACTCGCGCGCGCGCGAGCTCCTCGCGCGGGTAGGGCTCGCGGACAAGGAGCGCGCCTATCCCGAGCAGCTCTCGGGCGGCCAGCAGCAGCGCGTCGCGATCGCCCGCGCCCTCGCCATGAAGCCCAAGATCATGCTCTTCGACGAGCCGACGAGCGCCCTCGATCCCGAGATGATCAAGGAAGTCCTCGACGTCATGCTCGACCTCGCGAAGGAGGGCATGACAATGATGGTCGTCTCGCACGAGATGGGCTTCGCGCGCGCCGCCGCCGATCGCGTCGTCTTCATGGACGAGGGGCAGATCATCGAGGCGGGCCCTCCCGACGAGCTCTTCGCCCGCCCCAGGGAAGAGCGCACGCGACGGTTCCTGGACCACATTCTTTAGGGCAGCGCGCGACAAGGCGACGCCGCGCCGGCTCGGTGCCGAAGGCTTCCGCGCCCTCTAGGCGTAGGCGCGGCGGCTCAGGTCGTGGATCAGCTCAGGCAAGCGGATCGATCCTTCGTCGAACGGCATCTTGATGCCCGTCACGCAGTTCCCGCGGGTACCGACGGTCCCGAGGTAGGCTTCGATAGCCGCGCGCAAACTCTTGTCGTCCTGCCCGGGATCGAGCTCGATCTTGTCGAGGAAGATCGGGGCGTCCGGGGTCGCGGCCCGTTGCGCGGCCTTGTCGTTAACCACCTGCTGCCCTTCCCACATCTCGATCCCCGCCTCGGACATGAACGGGACGAAATCGTCGAGCTTTCCGCAGCTGTGCAGTCCGAAGTGGATGCCCATGCCTTTCGCGGCCGTCGAGAGCTTGAGGATGCAGGGAAGGATCGTCTCCCGCAGGACCTCCGCCGAGAAGAGCGTCGCTCGCTGCGAGCCCCAGTCGTCATGAAAAAGGACGACGTCCGTGCCGTAGCTCGCTCGGAGAATCTTGAATAGGTCGACGTACCAGTCGGTCAGCCTCGAGAAGAATGCATGGACAGCCTTCTTCTCGATCAACAAGGCGACCATCGCGTCCTCGAAGCCGACGAGAGAGATCAGCCGCTCGAGCAGGCCGTTGAGGATGACGCACAACGTGAGGCGATCGGGGCAAAGTGCGGGCCGCAAGCGGCGCGAATCGGACTCCCAATCGAGGGCTTCGAGATCCGGCCAGCGGATCTCCCTCTCCCACTCGACGCCGAACCAGTCCAGCCCTCCCCCTTGTCTCGCGGCTACGTCCGGCATCACCGCGGGCTGGATAAGATTGAAGTCGTGCTGCAATATCGGGAGCCACAAAGGAGGCGCGCTTCGATTCAACAGCCTCAGCGCGTTCTCGCGCGGAGTTATCGGCGTCTCGAAAATCGGCAATCGAAGTATAGGCCTTCCGTAAAACCCTTCGCACGCCTCGTAACTTCCGATCCTGCGCGGCTGCCGCGCGCATTCGTCGTGCCTGTTTGGTCCCTTCGTAAAGCGCGTTGTAGTTAAGCGTATCGTGATTCCCCGGCCTTCTGTCGATGACTACGACTCGTGAGCACAGGGACTCTTTACGCGATCTTCACCCCTGCGCCAAGATCATCGATTATCATTGCATCTGAACGCGTCGCACGATACGAAACGGCGCGATCATAAGGAGCGAATAGACCATGAAGATTGCGGCTATCTCCCGCCGTCGCGCCCTCGTCGCCTTAGCTTTCTTCGGCGCGGCCCTCTTCATCGCGCCCATACCGGCCGACGCGCAGGCCTCTCCCTCGAACGACACGCTGAAGCTGCTGTCCACGGTCAAGACGACCAAGGGCTTCGACGCCGGCAAGGTCGTAACCGAGGCCCAGCTCCGCCAGATCCTGGCCTGCGGCGTCAACGCGCCGAGCGCCCAGAACAAGCAGCCTTGGTACTTCTCGGCCTTGATCGGGCCCTCGATCCTGGACGAGCTGCGCGCCGCGGCGAAGGCCGCGATGCCGAAGTCCGGACCGGGCGGCCCGGTTCAGCCGAGCAGTCCCGGGAACTCGGCCCCGCCGGCCGGCGGCCCGGCTCCGCAGGGCGGCTCGGCCCCGCCGGCCGGCGGCCCCGGCGCCCGCGATCCTTTGGACGGAGCGAGCGCCGCGATCTTGATCTCGGGGCTCAAGGAGTGGCGCTGGTCGACCGTCGATTGCGCTCTCGCCTGCGAGTCCATGTCCATCGCGGCCCAGTCCATGGGACTCGGGACGCACATAGTCCTCGGTCCCGTCGACGCACTCAAGGGCAAGGACGCGGCCGCCCTCCTGAAGAAGCTCGGCGTCCCCTCGGCCATGGAGCCGCAGATCCTCCTCCTCGTCGGCTACCCCGCGGGCGGAGCCGACACCGCCTCGCGCGCGAGCGCGAGGAGCTCGGGGAACTACTCGATCCTGAAGTAGCGGCGCGCGCTCTCGAAGCGCCCGACGAGGCCGCTGTAGGGCGAGACGATCGCCTCGCCCTACAGCCCGTAGCGCTTGATCTTGTAGAGTATGGTACGGCGGCTGATGCCGAGCTCCTCGGCGGCCTTGGTCCTGTTGCCTCCCCACTTCGCGAGGGCCCGCTCGATCGCTTCACGCTCGACCGCGTCGAGCCCCGAGGCAGGGCCGACCTCGACGGCGGATCGGGGCTCGCGGCCGCCCTCGGGAAGAGCGGCGCTTTCCGTCCCGCCCGCGGCGAGCCTCGCGCCGCGCCCGAGCTCCAAGTCCGAAGGAAGGATCTCCTCGCCCTCCGCGTAGATCAACGCGCGCTCGAGGATGTTCTCGAGCTCCCGCACGTTGCCAGGGAACGAGTAGGACGCGAGGACGCCTAACGCCTCCGCGCCGAGCTTGACCGCGGGCTTGCCCATGCGCGAGCGGATCCTCTCGAGGAGGAAGCCGGCCATGAGGGGAATGTCCTCGGCGCGCTCGCGAAGCGGAGGCACGGCCACGCGGACCACGTTGAGCCGGTAGTACAGGTCCTCGCGGAAGCGCCCTTCCCTGACGAGGGCCTCGATGTCCCGGTTCGTGGCCGAGAGGATGCGCGCGGAGACCGGGATGTCCCTCGTGCCGCCGAGCCGCCTGATCTTCCGCTCCTGCAGGACGCGGAGCAGCTTCACCTGCAGGGGCAGGGGCATCTCGCCGATCTCGTCGAGGAAGAGCGAGCCCGAGCCCGCCAGCTCGAAGAGGCCGGTCTTGCGGACGTCCGCGCCGGTGAAGGCGCCCTTCTCGTGCCCGAAGAGCTCGCTCTCCATGAGGTTGTCGTGGACCGCCCCGATGTTGACGGCGACGAAGGGCTCCTCCGCCCGAGGCGAGCGCTCGTGGATCTCCCGCGCCACGACTTCCTTGCCGGAGCCCGACTCGCCCGTGATGAGGACGGTGGTGTCCGTCCTGGCGATCTTCTCGATCGATCTCAGTAGGGCGCGCGCGGACGCGCTCTTGCCGACGAAGGGCTTGCCGGGGGCTGAGGTCCTGGCCCCCGCCTCGAGCCGGTCCTCGAGGCGGCGGCTCGAGACCGCCGACCGTATCTTGTGGACGAGCTCGTCAGGATCGAAAGGCTTGATCAGGTAATCGACCGCCCCCGCCTTCAGGGCCGCCACGGCATCGTTGATCTCGCCCAGGGCCGAGATCATGATGATCGGGCAGCGCAGGCCCTCGAGCCGCGCGCGCTCGAGGAACTCCTGCCCGCCCATGACGGGCATGCGCAGGTCGGTCACGACCGCGTCGAAAGCCTGGGCGCGGAGGAGCTCGAGCGCCTCGGCCCCGTCGGCCGCCTCGGCCGCCTCGATGCCTTCGATGGCGAGGAGCCGCACTATGGACTCGCGGATGTTCCGCTCGTCGTCCACGATGAGCGCTTTCATGTCGAGGCCTCCGTCCCGGGCAGGAGCACGCCGACCTTGCAGCCGCCGCCCGGCCGCGGCTCAAGCGAGATCTTTCCGCCCGCGGCCTCGACGAAGCGCCTGCAGACCGACAGCCCGATGCCCGTCCCGCGGCTCTTCGTGGTGAAGAAGGGATCGAAGAGCCTCGATCGGGCCTCGGGCCCGAGGCCCGTCCCGCGGTCGAGCACGTCGATCCGCGCGCGGCTGCCCTCAGCCCTCGCCTCGATCGATACGGCCTCCTCGGGACCGCCCGACTCCAAAGCGTTCCGCACGAGGTTCTCCAGCACGGAGCGCAGCCGCTCGGGATCCATGAGGACCTTAGGCAGCGCCTCGGCGACGACGAGCACGTCGCGGCCGCAGAGTCGCGCGCCGACCTCGCGCGCGATCTCCGCGGCGTCGATCGGGCGGGGAGCGCCCCTGGGGTCGCGGAGGTAGTCGCCGACGCGATAGCTGAGCGCGGTGAGCCGATCGACCTCGGCGTCGATGATGACGAGCTCTCGCCTCCCCTCTTCCGGGAAGGTCTTCGACAGGATCCGCGTCTGGAGCTTGATGGAGAGCAGGGGGTTCTTGATCTCGTGCGCCAGCGTGCTCGCGGCCGTGCCGAGCGTGACGAGGTTCTTCTGCTCCTCGAAGCGCCGGCGGTAGTCGGCGTTGCGCAACAGGATTCCGCGCACGAACAGCACCAGGGCCGCGAGCGCGACTTCGATCGCGGGGAAGAGCCAGCCGTAGAGGCGGCGCCTCACCCAGTACTCGGGCTCGCGGATCTCGAGGAAGACGACCTCGCCCTTGCGCATCGTCGTGAAGAGGAAGCCGCTCTCGTCGCGCCGAGCGCGCTCCTCCTCGTCGCCCGATCGCCTCGCGCTTCCCTCCGGCGGCGGCGGCGCGACGCGGAAGGGGTGGAAGAGAAGGATCAGGGCGTCGTTCTTCGGATCGTCGATGTACTTGCGCACGGACTCGCCGGGCACCTCCTCCCTCGGCAGGGCAAACTCGAAGGTCTCGGGCGTCTCGCCCCAGGAGTAGAGGCGGGATCCGCCCTCGCCATACACGGCGACGCCGACGACCTTGGCCTTGAGCGCCAAGGCTCCCTCGATGGCCGATCCGAAGTCCTCGTGGTCGCGCAGGCCGGCAAGGAGGGAGTTCATGGTCCGCTCGGCGTCGTTGCGGCTCTCGAGCTCGTCCCGCTGGCGCATCCCCCGGAAGATCACGACGCTGAGGGCCGTGAGCACGGCGAGGATGAGGAGCGACAGTCCGAGCGACGCGAGCGCCCTTCCGTCCCGCGAGGCCGAGCTCATCCGGGCCGCCATTACGGGACCGCGGCGAGGAGCTTCGCCTCATCCTCGAGCCCCGCCAGGGAACGCAGGGCGGACAGGTTCGAGAGAAAATCGTAGCGCGCGGTTATGAGCGCGGTCTTGTCCGTGCTCACGAGGGCCTCGGCGTCGGACAGGTCGGAGGCGGAGGCCGCGGAGAGCTTGAACTTCTCAAGGACGTTCTCGTAGTTGCTCTGCGCGTACTCGAGCGCCTTCGCCGAGGAGATGACCGCGTGGGCCGAGGAGAGCCACGAGTAGACGTCCTGGCTCGCGTCGAGCTCAAGGGTCGCGAGGCTGTCGCTCGCGTCGAGCTCGGCTTGCCGCGCGGCGACCTCGGCGGAGGCGACGGTGTTCTTCGTGTTCCAGAGGTCGAGACTCATCGTAGCGGTCAGCGAGATGCTCCCCGACGAGGAGAGCCCGTCGACCTTCGCATACGAGAGGCCGTGCGAGACGCCCGCCGTCACGGTCGGCAGGTAGTCTTTCTTGGCGATGCCGATGGCGAGGCTGGCCTCCTGACTCGCGAGCGAGTAGCCCGCGAGACTCGGGCTGTTCTCCCGGGCGATGGCCGCGATAGCGGCGATAAGCTTGTCGACGGCCGCGTCGTCGAGAGCGGACAGTCGATTCAGGAGAGCGTCGTAGCTCGCGAAGTCGATCTGCTGCGTCTTCGTCCCGGCCGGGAGGCCGGTCAGCGAGGCGAGTTTTGCCTTCGCCGAAGAGAGGGACTTCTTCGCCGTGTTGAGGGCGGCCTCGTAGCTCGCGGCCTCGGCTTCGGATTGAAGATAGTCCGACTTGGAGAGGGCTCCCGCGTCGGCCTTGGCCTTCGCGATATCGAGGCGGAGCTTCGCGGCGGCGAGATCGCTCGCGGCCGCGTCGACCGAGGCCTCGGCCTCGAGCTCGGCGAAGAAGGCGGAATCGGCCGACGCGATGAGCGAAACCCGAGCCGCGCGGAGCTCTTCGCGCGCCGCCTCGGTCGCGAGGCCGTACTTCTTCACGAGGGCGGCCGTCTTCCCGCCGTCGAAGACCGTCTCGGACGCGGACACTTTTGCCGACGCGCCCAGGGCGTCGTCGAGCGACGACTGTCCGGAGCCGTAATCCAGGGAGCTGCCCGCGGACGCCGTCAGCGTCGGCAGGGCGGCGTAGCCCTGGGCCTGGGCCTCGAGCGATGCCGCGTCGACGGCCAGCGTCGCCTTCTTTAGGGTCGCGGAGCGCTCGAGCGCCAGTTCGCGGGCCTTCTGGAGCGTGAGCGCCTCCTCGGCTCCGACCGTGAGGGACGCCGAAATCATCGAAAAGAGCAGGACGCTCATCGCCGTCCTTGTAGCCGTTCTCATATTCATACTCCTCGTCTATTCGTAGCGAAGCGCTTCGATCGGGTAGAGATTCGCCGCCTTCCTCGCGGGGTAGAAACCGAAGAAGATGCCCACCGCCGCGGCGAAGCCCGCGGATGCGGCTATCACCGACGGACTCACGAGCGTCGGCGTGCTGAAGAATTTCGTCATGACCCACGAGAGCAGGAGGGCCAGCAGGATCCCCACGAGTCCCCCGAGGAGGCTCAGGATGACCGACTCGGAGAGGAACTGCAGGAGGATGTCCCGCCGCCTGGCCCCGACCGACATGCGGATGCCGATCTCGCGGGTCCTCTCGGTGACCGACACGAGCATGATGTTCATGATGCCGATGCCTCCGACGATGAGGGAGACGCCCGCGATCGCCGCGAGGAGGCTCGTGAGGGTCTGCGAGGTCTGCGATGCCGTCTGTATGATCTGTTCCTGATTCATGACGTCGAAGTCGGCCTCCTCGCCGTCGCCGAGCTTGTGGGACTCGCGCATGATCGCCGTCACCTCGGCCTCAGCCTCGTCCATGAGATCCTCGCTGACGACGCTCATCTCGATCGACTGGATCTTGCGGTCCTTCGTGAGCCTGTTGATCGCCGTATCGAGGGGAACCATGACGACGTCGTCCTGGTCATCGCCCATCCCGGTCGAGCCCTTGCTCGCGAGGACGCCGACCACCGTGAAGGGCGTAGTCTCGATGCGGATACTCTTTCCGACCGGGTCCTCGCCGGGGAACAGCTTGTCCGCGACCGTCTTGCCGAGCACGGCCACCTTGCTGCGGGCCGAGAGATCCTTGTCCGTGAAGAACTCGCCGTTCGAGACCTTCCAGTCCTTGATCGTTGCGTAGTCGGGTTCGATCCCGTACACCGAGGTCGACCAGTAGGTCGAGCCGCCGACGACGTTCGCGGACAGCCTTACCTCGCCCGATATCGCCGAGAGGTAGCTGGCCTCCGTCCGGAGCTTCGTTACGTCGCTCATGCTCATGCGATTCGCCTCGCGCGGGCCCCGGGGCGGCATCACCATGAGGAGGTTGGTGCCCATCGACGCGATCTGCTTCTTGATCTGTTCCTGCGAGCCCGAGCCGACGGCCACCATCACGATGACCGAGCAGACTCCGATGATGATGCCGAGCGAGGTAAGGAAGCTGCGCATCTTGTTCCGCAGGATGCTGCGTATCGACGCGGTGATAAGCTTCGCGGCGGTCATGACGCGGCCCCCTCAGCCAGGTAGGCGTGCTCGCGCTTCCACTCGGCGAGGTCGTCCTTGGCGACGCGCCGCTTCCTGACGGGGTCGTCGGAGACGATCGCGCCGTCGCGCATGGCGATGATGCGCTTCGTGTAGGCGGCGATGTCCGGCTCGTGCGTTACCATCACTATCGTCTTCCCCCGATCGTTCAGGTCCTGGAAAAGGCTCATGATCTCGAGGCTCATCTCGGTGTCGAGATTGCCCGTCGGCTCGTCCGCCAATATGAAGGCCGGGTCCTTGACCATGGCCCTGGCGATGGCGACGCGCTGCTGCTGGCCTCCGGACAGTTGATTGGGCTTGTGGTCGAGCCTCTCCCCCAAGCCGACCTCCGCGAGCGCCTGGGCCGCGCGCTTTCTCGCGTCGGTCCTCGCGCCCGTCCGGTCGTAGAAGAGAGGAAGCTCGACGTTCTCCAGGGCGCTCGTCCTCGAGAGGAGGTTGAAGCCCTGGAAGACGAAGCCGATCTTCTCGTTGCGTATGTCCGCGAACGCGTCGGGACTCGCCTTGGATGTCTCGAGGCCGTCGAGGAAATAGCTGCCCTCGGTGGGCTTGTCCAGGCAGCCCAGTATGTTCATCAGCGTCGACTTGCCCGAGCCCGAGGGGCCCATGATCGCCACGAACTCGCCGGTATCGACGTCGAGGTCGAGGCCCCGTATCGCCTTGACGACTATGTCGCCGACGACGTAATGGCGCTTTATGCCGCGCAACTCTATGATGGCCATGTCAGTCCGCCTTGACCTTCAGGATCACTTTCGTGCCTTCGAGGGAATCGGTGCCCGAGACCTCGGTGGTCAGTCCGTCGCTGAGGCCGACCTCGACCATGACCGCCGCGAGTTTCCCAGTGCCGTCGACGTACCAGAGGGGCTTCTGTACGACGGTCGTCTCGGAAGCCGCCTGCGTCGACTGGGTCTTCGACGAGCTCGACTTCTGGCCGCCGGGGCCGCCGGGAGGCCCGCCCATGCCGCCGCCGCTCATGAGGCTCGACAGGCCGCTCTGGGTCGACGTAGAGTCCGTCTTCTTCGCGCTCTCCTGCGACTTCTGCGCCTCGTCGTACTCGGCGACGGCCTTCTCCTTGTCGGCGGCGCTCAGGCTCGACGAGAGTCCCGCGAGGAAGAGGGCCCTCTGCTTCTCGGCGTCGGTAAGCGAGGTCGGCGAGAAGCGAAGGGCGGCGCTCGGTACGACGAGGATGTCCTCCTTCTTCTGCTTGATGAAACTGACGCTCGCCGTCATGCCCGGCAGAAGCTTGCCCGACTTGTTGTCGGCGAGGACGATGACGTAGTAGTAGACGACATTATCGCTCGTCTCGGGCACGAGCCTGATCTCCTTCACCGAGCCGGTGAAGGTCTCGCCGGCATTCGCCTCGACGGAGAAGCGCACTTCCTGCCCGACCTTGATGGAGCTGATGTCGAGCTCGTCGACCTCGGCCTTGATCTGCATCTTCGAGAGGTCGCCCGCGATGGTGAAGAGGCTCGTGGACGAGGACGACGACCCGCCGACGACGCTCTGGCCCGGATCGATGTCCCGCTCGAGCACGATGCCGTCGATCGGCGAAGTGATGAACGCGTACTGATTGATCTCCGTCTCGATCTCCTCGAGCGAGGCCTTCGCCACGGACAGCTCGGCCTTGTACGAGTCGAGCGTCGCCTGGCTCGACTTCAGATCGTAGTCCGAGAGCAGGCCCTTCGCGGATAACGCCTTCGCGTTCTGGACCGCGAGGTACTGGAGGTCGTAGTTGGCCTCGGCCTTGTCGACCGAGGCCTGGGCAGATTTCGCCTGGAGCTTGAGCAGGTCGGTATTGATGGTGGCGAGCACCTGGCCCTTCTTGACGCGGTCGTTGTAGTCGACGTTCACCTTCTCGACGCGGCCGCTCATCTCGGCGAGCACGCTGACGGAGGACACCACGGAAAGAGTCCCGCTACTCGACACGAGGCTCTCGATGCTGCCGCGCGAGATCGTCGTGTACTCGTAGCTCTGCTTCTTCGCGGTCGAAGTCGTTCCCTTCGAGCAGGATATCGAGCAGAGAGCCCCTACGATAATGAGGAGGCCGCCGGCTGTTCTGATGATTCTCTTCCAACTGCGCATATCTAGCACAACTCCTTTCAAGCACCTTTACTAAAGCAGCTCTCATGCCAAAGAGGAGTCGAGTGCTCAGTATACGCTTCGACGAGGCGGGCTCGTTTTTAGCGCATTTGATCTCAAGCTCTAAGCATATGTGAAATATGGAATTATCAATAGTTTCCATATTACTGGATACAGAAAGACCTCGAGACGTGTCGGCAGAACGGCCAGGCGGCGAGGGCGCTCGCGGCCGACTTTCATGGGAAATAGCTCTGAGTTCATTTTGCGCTGCGCAGCTTTTGCGCACAAGGCAGGTATCAGTACTCGACCAGGGCGGGGAAGGACAGCTCGGCGTCGCTCGCGGCGTTGCGGAAGAAAACGCCGAATTTCCGGTTCAGGGCCTGGGCGAAGGCCTTCGTCTCGGGAGTCTCAGCCCGAAGTTCGAGGAAGAGCGAGTAGCCCTCGCCCTTGAGGAAGAGCACCGGTCCCTCGGGCCGCGCGAGGACGAAGGCGCCCGGGCCGGCCGACGCGGAAGCCTTCCAGCCGGTCGAGAGCACGACGCGCTCCTTCGTATACCACGCGGATACGCGTCGGTCCTCGTACTTCGCAGGGTCATTTGCGGCGGCCGCGACCGCTGAGGCTGCGTCAGACGCGCGAGTCCCCAGCAGGTACTCGCCGTGGAGCGCGCCGATGGCATTGGGACCGAAGAACGGAAGTCCGCGAACCGAGAAGGTCCCGCGCAGGAGGACCGCGGAGGGCGCTTCCGGCCTGGCCTTCGTCGCCTGCGGCGAGGCGGGCGCGACCGTCGCGATGAGGAGCGTCGCGGCCAGCGCGAGGAGGACGGAGCGGCGCCCCATCGTCCCGATAGTGCAGGAGATGGTCCGCACGCTCCTCATCTCCCGCCCTACTCCACTGTGACTGACTTCGCGAGGTTCCGCGGCTGGTCCACATCCCGACCCAGCTCGAGGGCGCAGAAGTAGGCGAAGAGCTGGAGGGGCACGACCATCGTGAAGGGATAGAAGCGGCTGTCCATCTTGGGCACGGGGATGAAGTCGTCGACGGAGGACTCGAGCTCCGTATCGCCCTCGACGCCGACCGCGATGACGGGGCCGCCCCTCGCCTTGATCTCCCTGATATTCGAGAGGACCTTCTCGCGCATGGCGTCGTCGGAGACGAGGAAGACGCTCGGTACCTCGGGACAGACGAGGGCGATCGGGCCGTGCTTGATCTCCCCGGCCGCGTATCCCTCGGCATGGATATACGAGATCTCCTTGAGCTTGAGGGCGCCCTCCATGGCGATCGGATAGAGGAGGCCGCGGCCGAGGAAGAGGAAGTCGCGGCATCGATAGTACTTCTTCGCGATCGCCTGCACTCGGTCGCGCTGCTCCAGCGTCTTACGGACCATGTCGGGCACCTTGGCGAGGGACGCCAGGAAGCGTTCGCCCTCGGCGCGCGAGAGATCGCGCATCCTCGCCATATGAAGCGTGAAGAGATAGAAGGCGGCGAGCTGACTCGTGAAGGTCTTGGTCGAGGCGACGGCGATCTCGGGGCCCGAGTGGACGTAGACGCCGCCGTCCGACTCGCGCGGGATCGTAGAGCCGACGACGTTGCATATGCCCAGGACGTTCGCGCCCTTGCGCTGGATCTCGCGCATGGCGTAGAGAGTGTCCGCGGTCTCGCCGGACTGCGAGACGGCGAACCAGAGGCTATCGCGCTCGACGACCGGGTTGCGGTAGCGCAGCTCGCTCGCGAGCTCGGCGGCCGCGGGGATGCGCGCGACGGACTCGAGGAGATGGGCGCCGACGAGGCTGGCGTGCCAGCTCGTGCCGGCCGCGATCATGCACACGCGGCCGACCGCTCGCTGCTGCCGGCGGTCCATATTGAGGCCGCCCAACTTGGCCGTCGCGTTCTCAGGGTCCAGGCGGCCTCCGAGCGCGCGCCCGATCGACTCGGGCTGCTCGAAGATCTCCTTCTCCATGTAGCAAGGGTAGCCGCCCTTCTCGATGGCCCCCAGCTCCCACGTGATGGCGTCGGCCTTCCGATCGATCTGGCTGTCCGTGCGGTCGGTGATGCGGAAGCCCGAGGGGTCGATGGACACGACCTCGCCGTCGTTCAGGTAGACGACGCGGGAGGTGCTGGAGATGAAGGCCATGACGTCAGAGCCCAGGAGCATCTCGCCGTCGCCGACGCCGACCGCCAGGGGGCTGCCGTTGCGCGCGCCGACGATGCGCCCAGGCTCGTCCGCGTGGATGACCGCGATGCCGTAGGTGCCCTGAAGGTGCCTGAGCGCCGCCTTGACGGCGGCCTCGAGGTCGCCATCGTAGTACTTCGCGATCAAGTTCGGGATGACCTCGGTATCGGTCTCGCTCGAGAAGGCCACGCCTTCCTTGGCGAGCATCTCGCGGAGGGAGCGGTAGTTCTCGATGATGCCGTTGTGCGTGACCGCGATCTTGCCCGACGCGTCGAACTGCGGGTGCGCGTTCGCCTCGGTCACGCCGCCATGCGTCGCCCAACGCGTATGCCCGATGCCCCAGATCCCCGGAAGGTCCTTGGGCGTCGCCTCCCTGAGCGCCTGTATCTTCCCGACCCTGCGGACGGAGGCGAAGGAACCATTCCCCTGCCCGACGGCGATGCCCGCCGAGTCGTAGCCTCGATACTCGAGCCTCTTCAAGCCCTCAAGAAGTATGGGGCTCGCTCTCCTGGGACCTGTGTAGCCGACGATTCCGCACATACTTTTCCTTTTTTTCGCTTCGAAGGTCGTTAGCGTTCGTTCAATATTTGAAACGGAGTATAGCGCGCCGAAGGACGCCTGTTCAATCCCGAACGGCCGGCGACGGGTCGCCCGCCCCGGCCTCGGCCGAGGCGACCCCGTCGGCGATCGCCGGCCGCGGCGCGACGGAGATGCTCTTCCAGACCGCGGCGTCCTCCTGGCCGAGCCTCCAGAAGGCGACATTCTCTATCGAGGCGGAGCTGTACATGCCCAGGCGCGAGAGTATCGAGGCGAGGTCATCGAAGTAGGCCCTGACCCGCACCGTCTCCGAGTACTCGATGTACGGAACCCCATCCTGCCGATCCACCCTCTCGATCCCCTTCTCTGAGATGAGCGAGGAGAGTCCCGAGTACTTGTACGCGCGGGACAGGCTCTTGTCGGCCCAGGCCCGGCCGTAAAACGGGTTCCCCATGACGAGCTTCGCCTGGGGCACTTTCGAGCGGGCGTACTCCGCGATCCTGGAGCACCATTCGATGGAAGCGACAGGCCCAGGCGCGCTGGAGCTCCAGTGCTCGTCGTAGGCCATGACGACGATGCGGTCGGCGATCCCGGAGATGCGCTCGTAGCCGAAATAGTCCGTCTTCTCGCTCACCCGCGCGGGGAGCGCGACGCTCAAGGGCTTGCTCCCGAGCCGCTGCCTCAAGAGAAAGATGAAATCGAAGAACCTGTCGTAGTCCTCAGAGCCGACGGCCTCGAAGTCGATCTGCACTCCGTCGAACGGCTTCGCGGCCTCGGCGATGTCGTCGATTAGGGCGTTCCGCAGGGGATAGTCCGGATCGAGGCAGAAATGAGTGAGCGCGTAATTGCCGATCTCGGCCACCACGAGGTGCACTCGGCCGGGGAAGCTCCCGAGCCTGCCCCTGTCCGGCACGCCGGCGAGCTTCCCGCGGGAGCTCAAGCCCGCGCCGAAGTAGCACAGGTCCGTGATCGGATACCCAACGTCGAGGTACTTCTCCTCGCCGTCCATGACGTAGGCCCAGACCTCGGCGAAGGAGCCGGGAGCGGCGGCGGCCGGCGCTGCCGCGGTCGGGGCCGCAGTAGCGCCGCGGCCGTCCTCCGCCGCGGCGGCCGCGAGGATGAAGCATGAAGCGAGCGCGCATGTCGCAAGGCGTAGTAGTCGCATGGCCCGTCCTTATACTTTCCCTATCGGAAAGGATAACGCTCCGGTTCGGGAAAATCGCTCCTTTCGGAAGGACGGACGGCGGGATGCTTCGCCCTCGGCCCCGGGCGCGACACCCCATGGGGCCATCGGGAACTGCCATGTCAGGTCCTTCGGACCTGGCAGATGCTGAGGAAATCGTAGTTCGTCTCAACGAAGTACTTCAAGTCGTAGTCCTCGTGCGTCACCACGATGAGGATGGTCTCGTTCTCGGCCATGTAGTCCGTCAGCGCCTTCATGACGAGGCCTCTCGTCGCGAAATCGATGTGCGCGAAGGGCTCGTCGAGGAGAAAGACCTCGGGCTTCGACGCGAGTGCCCGCGCGATGTCCATCCTCTTCATCTCGCCCGAGGACAGGCTGCGGGGATAGGCGTCGAGGAGCGCGACCGGCAGGCCGATCATGCCCATGTAGCGCTCGAGGTCCTCTCTCGCGCGCGGGCCGCGACGTCGGTCGCGCAGGCCTCCGCGCGCGCGCGCCGCCTCGATCTGGCTGATCGAATCCCTGATCCTGAGGTCGGGGAAGAAGGCGAAGCGCGAGTCCTGCTGGACGATGGCCATCTTCGCGCGGAATGGCAGGAAATCCTTGGGGTCCACGCCCCTCTCTTCGGCCTTCAGCCGCACGAGGTCCTGCCCGTCGAGCTCGATCTCGCCCGAGGTGCCGTCGATGAGCCTCAAGATCGCGCGGATCATGCTGGTCTTGCCGCAGCCCGAGGGCCCCGTGATGCCATAGATCGTCGACTTCCCGAAGTTGACGCGCAGGGACTCGAAGGCCATGTACTCCCGTTCGCCAAGGAGCCCCCGGGCCGTATAGCGCTGGGCAACGTCGCGAAGCTCGAGGCCGGGAGCGGCGGCCTTGCCGTTCCTCGCGCGCTCGAAGCCGAGGCTCTCGGGAACGCCCCCGAGCGCTTTCAGCCGGCCTCCCTCGAGGGACATCACCGCGTCGACGCGAAGCGCCCTCACGAAGTCGAAGTCGTGGCTGGCCACGAGGACGGTCTTCTCGCGGTCGTCCAGTATCTCGGCGTTAAGGAACTCGATGAAGCGGCCGCGCAGCTGCCGGTCGAGGTTGACGGTGGGCTCGTCGAGGTAGACGAGGCCGCCCTTCCGGGCCAGGAGGATCATCAACGTTATGCGCTGCAGTTCGCCGCCCGAGACCTCGTCGGGATAGTGCCTCGCGAAGCGCCCGAACTCGATCCGGAAATAGTCGCGCAGCCTCCTCTCTACGAGCGGCTCGGCCTCGGGCGCGAGCAGCTTGAGGTTCTGCTCGATCGTGAGGGCAGGGTTCAGGGACTGGGCGCTCTCGGCGGGGACATAGACGAGGCCGGCCGCCATGATGGCACGCCACGTCCTCCGGGACGTCTTGGTCCCGGCGTCGTAGGCCTTCCTTCCGTGGAGGGCCATCGAGCCCGAGATCGAGAAGGGCGAGGCCGGCAGGAGCCCGGAGAGAGCGCGGAGGAGGACGGACTTCCCCGAGCCCGTCTTCCCGACGATCGCCGTCGAGCTGCCCGCCTCGGGGGCGAATTTCGCGATGTCGAAGAGGAGGCGCTCGCCCAGCGAGACCGAGAATCCTTCGAGTACCAGGGGCTCGGCCTTCATTCGGCGCTCTCCTTTCGCTCGCCCAGCGCGAGGACGAGGCCGAGGCTGATCGCCGCGATGGCCATCGCGGGCAGCCAGAACAAGACGGGATCCCCGCCGGGGAAGAGGGCGTCGCGGTTGGCGGCGATCAGGGCGCCCGGGCTCAGGTGGGCCGGCGTGCCGTAGCTGCCGAACCCCAGCTGGATGATGAAGCCGAAGGAAGTGTCGAGCACCAGGGTCTTGAGGAGGATGCCCGCGACCGAGCGCGAGACGGCGCCGCGCATCGTGCGCGTCTTCATGAGGATGCGGAGGATCCTCGACTTGCGGAATCCGTAGGACCTGAAGGACAGGCTGTACTTCCGGTAGTACAGCTCGCCCAGCGGTATCGTCAGGCCGCGCACGGCCTCGGGCAGCGTCGTGGCGGTCGCGGCCAGGATGAACACGATGAGCGAAACCGTCGCCGACGAGGCCTCGGCGTGGCGCGCGAGGTAGCCGGACACGGGGGCGTAGCAGAACAGCGCGATCAGTATCGCGGGCACGGACTCGATAGCCTCGAGTACGCTCGAGACTATCCTGCCGACCGCCGGCGAGAAGATGCAGAGGTAGCCGAGGACGACGGCGATGGACGCGGCGAAGGCGGCCGTCGCGACGAGGGTGATCGCGAGCTGCCGGAAGGACGCAACCAGGGACGCGACGTAGGCGGGAGGAAGAGAGGCGAGCGACGAGCCCAGGAATCCGCCCTCGCCGCCCGAGGGCAGCCACGCCAGGAGGAGAGGCGACGCGAGGGCGAGGACGCAGGCGGGGACGAGGGCGCTAGACAGCTTTTTCATACCACCTCGGGTAGACGAGGAACAGGACCGTCTTGACGATGAAGGCGACGATCGCGTTCAGGCACAGGAGCATGAACACCGAGGCGACGAGGAGGTCGGCGTTGCGCTCGAGGAGCGCGTCCATGAGCGCGCTTCCCAGGCCGGGGAAGGAGAAGACGATCTCGGCGATGGTCACGCCGCCGATGATCGCGGGGACCTTCCCCGCGAGGTAGGGCAGGAACCTCGGCACGCTCGACGCGAGGAGGTAGCCCGACAGGGTCCCCGGGAGGGGCAGGAGCCTCCCCAGGGGCATCCCGAGCGTACTGAACACCATCGCGTTCGTCGACTCGGCCTGCCTTCGCATGTCGGAGACGAGGAAGCGCGTGGCGTCCCAGCCGAGGCCGCCCGTGAGGACGGTGGCCGCCGCGATGAGGGGGAAGGGCGCCTGGTTGCCGTAGTCCTTGCCGAGCGCCCAGAAGCTGACGAAGAGGGGGATGGCGGCGAGGGCGCAGGCCGCGAGCTTGAGAGGGATCAAGAGTCTCGACTGCGCCCTCGCGCCGTACTCGCTCGCCAGGTGGTCCGCGGTCGTCGACAGCGCGGCGCCCATGAAGGCGACGAGGGCGAGCATGATGATGGAGGCGAGCGCGAGCGGGAGCGTCACAGCGGCCCCTGACGCGATGATGCGGCCGGCCGAGAAGCCGGGGTGCTCCGCCGAGAAGTCGGGAGATCCCGAGAGCATGAGGAGGAAGGACCGTCCGGTCTCGGCGTAGCTCTCGGGCGGCGCCCCGATCGAGGCGAGGTAAAGCGCCGAGAGCGCAGCCGTGCCCAGCGCGGCGAAGAGCGCGCCCCGAAGGACGAGCTCATAGAGGAGGAATTTCGCTACTCGCACGTCAGCTGCCCGCCAGCGACCAGTCCTCGGCCGAGAGGAAGGGGTTGTCCGACGCTATGGCCACGTCCTTGACTCCCTTGGAGTAGACGTCCTTCTCGAGCGTGCAGAGGTAGACGGCTGGGGCGAGCCGCGTGACGCGGTCGTGTATGCTCCTCGTCGTAGCGACCCAGTCGGCCGCGACGACGGTCCTGTCCCAGGCGTCGAGGAGGTCGTCGAGCTTGCTGTCGCCGATGCCGTAGATGTTGTACGTTCCGTCGGAGCGGTACCAGTCCCTCAGGTCCGAGTAGAGATTGTCGAAGCCGTCGCTGTAGACGAGGGCAAGCTCGTAGTTCTTCTCCGAGAAGACGAGGCGCCTGAAGACCTGGTCGCCCGTACGCTTGGCCTCGACCTTGAGGCCGATCCGACCGAGCTGGGTCGCGATGCCCTCGGCCATCTTGGAGCCGAACTCGCCGAGCGAGTCCGGATACAGGAGGATCGTCGTCTTGCCGTCGACGCCTCCGGAGGCGGCGAGCCGCTTGGCCAGGCTCACGTCGAGGGGGGTCGGATCGTTCAGCGGGGCGATCCCGTACTCGGGCAGGTTGCGCTGGAAGAGGTCCGAGGGGAAGGGGCCGTAGTTGATCACGACGCCTTCCTGGCGGTCGGTCACCGAGGGCACGAGCGACGGCTTGTCGAGCGCCGCCGACAGCGCGATCCTCGCGTCGACGTTGGTGAAGAGCGGCGACTTCGTATTGATCGCCACCTGATAGAACGCGTAGGGCTCGTACCAGTTGATGTCGATGCCGGGGATCTTCTCGGCGACCGGCCTGTCGAGCGGCGAGGTCTCGAGGACGACGTTCACCCTGCCCTTCCGCAGCTCGTTCATCCTGATCACGGGATCGACCATCTTCCTGATCACGAGGGTCGAGGTCTCGGGCCTCTTCTTGAAGTACGAGGCGTTGGCCGTGAAGCTGAGCCACTTCCCGATCTCCCAGGAGTTGAGCTTGTAGGGACCGGTGCCCACGGGCTCGACCGAGAAGAGCCGCTCGTTCTCGCCGGAGCGCATATTCTCGGAGAGCGCCTTCCCCTTGTACTGCGAGGGGATGATCTTGAACGAGAGCACGGGGTAGACGCGGAAGGGAGGGATAGGCCTGCGGAAAGCGATCTCGACGGTCGACTCGTCCTTCGCCGTCACCTTCTCGATGAACGACGACAGGTACTCGCGCTTGGGCGAGCGGTTATCCGGAGACACGTAGGCATTGAACGAGAACTCGACGTCGGCCGCGGTCAGCGGGCTCCCGTCGTGCCACGTCACCTGGCGCAGCTTGACCGTATAGGTCTTCTTGTCCCGCGAGTCCTGCTCGATGCCCTCGGCGAGGGCGAGCTCGGAGCTGATCGCCCCGCTGGTCTGGTCCACCTCGAAGTTCACGAGGCCGTCGAACACCAGCTCGTCGGCGTTAAGGCCGGCGGCGTTCTGCTCGAGCACCGGGTTCAAGGAGTCCGGCAGGCTCGAGGTCCCGACGACGATGCCCTTGGGCTCGGGCTTCCAGAGCAGGGCGAGCGCCCCGGCCGAGACGGCCAGGACGGCCGCGACCACGATGATCGCTATGTTCCTCTTCTTGTTGGCCATTACCTTTGCCTCGCGATGAAAGAGCTGTAGATGACGACTTCGCCCTCGTAGGAAGGCTTCTTGCCCTCCTGCACCTCGACGAAGTAGAGGGTCGAGGGGAGCTGAGCGCCCGCGTTGAGGACGGGCCACGAATTACCGATCTTGTAGGTCCGGTTGACGAGGTCCTTCAGGCCCTTGTCGCCGACGCGCGCGCCGGACTTGGTGTTCTCCGCGAAGACGCGGACCGTCCTCTCGTCGTTCACGGTCACGACGAGGTCGTTCATCGCGCCCTTGGAGATCTCCTCCATGCCCCACCAGTAGTCGGGGGCGCCGCGGGTCGTCCCGCGCAGCGCCGCGGGCCGGCTCTTCTGGTCGGCGCCCTTGGCGCCGGGCTGGGGATTGAAGAGGCCGATAAGGAGCGGCGCGACCGGCTTGCCCCGGCTCGCGATCTCCTTCGCCGTCCTGATCTCGGCCTCGACCTTCGCGATGCGCGACTCGAGGGCCTTCCGCTGGCCGTCGATCTCGGCCAGCATGCCCGCGTCGATGACCGCGGGAAAGCGCTCGTGGAAGACCCTGAGCTCCTCGTATTCCTTGTCGATGTTTGCCTTCTTCTCGGCCTCGAAGGCGAGCATCTCCTCCTTCGTCATCGAGCCCAGCTTGTCGCCCTCGGGGACGCGGGCGAACTCCTCGCCGATGCGGTCCTTGAACGAGTACTGCCGCTCGCGGAGGCGCCGCTCCATCTCGATGCGCGAATCCTGCTTCTTCTTCTTGAGCCGCGCGGCCTGGGCGGACACGGCCGCGGTCTCCGATGACCCGTCCTTCTCCGCCTGCTCGGAGAGCGAGGACTCGGCCTTCTCGTAGGCCGCGGTCGCTTCCTCGTAGAGGGCGACCTTGGAGTAGAACTCCTCCTCGCCCCTGGCCTTCTCGAGCGTCGCGTCGACCTTGGCCTCGGACTTCTGCGTCGCCAGGAGGAGGTCGGCCTCCTTGAGCATCGCAGGCAGGTCGTACTTGTCGCCGTAGGCCTCGGAGGCCGACTGCGCGAGCTCGCGGGCGCTGGCGGTCCGTCTCGCGTCGAGGAGGGCGCGGACCCGTACCGCCGCGATCTTGGCCGCCTTGTCCTTGACCTCCTCGGGGACCTTGAGGTCGGAGGGGAAGGAGGCCAGGGCTTTCCTGGCGCGACCGTACGCCGCGTCGAACTTGGCCTGCTCGTCGACCTCGGCCGCGAAGGCCGCGTCGAGGTCCTTGCCGAGCGACTCGTAGGAGTCGACGTAGCCGACGTAGGTCGCGCGCTTCGCCGCGTCCTGGAGGGCGGCCCAATGCTCGCGAGCCGCGGAGGGCTCCTTCTTGTTCCACGCGTCGCGCCCGCGCGCGATGAGCTTCTCGTCGGGGACCGCGGCCGCGGGGGTCGCGACCTGGGCCGGCTTCGTCTGGCATGACAGGAAGAGGGACGCGGCGATCATGGCGATCGCCGCGATAGCTATCGGCGCGCGCGCGCCGCCGCGATCGTGCCTATTCATTCGGAACCTCCATCACGAGCCTGAATCCTACGTCGCAATATCCCTTCGAGGGATCGAGGCTCCGCCTGTTCGAGACCCGGAGCTCGTTCGGGCCGTCCATCCAGGACCCGCCCTTGACTATGTAGCCGGGACCGGCGCCGCCCTCGGCCACGGCGCCCATCGCGTCGTCGGCCTGGGTAACCGTCCATTGCCATACGTTACCCGCCATGTCGTAGAGCCCGTATGCGTTCCTGCCCTTCTCATAACTGCCGACCGGCGAAGGCTTGTCGAAGCGCCCGTTGCCGTTGAAGTTGGCCAGGACCGCGGACGCGGGCGACTGGTCTCCCCACGGGAAAACGCCGTCGGCCCCGCCTCGCGCCGCGCGCTCCCACTCCTCCTCGGTCGGAAGGCGCTTCGCCTTCCCCATGCGCGAGGACACCCAATCGGCGAAGCGCTTCGCGTCCTCGAGGCTGACGCCGATGACCGGCTGATCGGGCGCCCCGTAGTCGGGGTGGTCGATGAACTCGGGATAGTCGGAAGCGGGGACGCCTGTGTCCTCGAGGAAGGCGCGGTACAGGGCGTTGGTGACCGGGCGCTTATCCATGAGGAAGTCCGCGACCTGCGCGGTTCGCGTCGCCTCCTTCTTGCGGTCCGCCTTCCTGTCCTGGGGGACGGCCCCGGCGTTGAAAGATCCGCCGGGCACGCGGACCATGTCGAAGAAGGCCTGCGCGAGGTCGCCGAAGTGGCGGAATCCGAAGGCCGCGGCCGAAGCCCCGTCCAGGGAGCGGAAGAGCTCGGAGTCGGGCTCGAGCGCCGCGAAAGCGGTCGAGAGCGAGAGCGTCACCCTACCGTCGGCGAGAGCCGCGTCGCTCGCGAAGGCGAGCGTCGCGGAACCCTCGGCGTCGGTCGTCAGCGTAGTCCGCTGCGACGCTCCCGATTCGGCCTTCCACTCGGCCGAGACGGTCTGGCCGGCGACGGACAGCCCGTCCTTCGATATCAGCCTGATCTTGAAGGAGGTCCCGTCGTCGACGATCCCGCCGGCGGGATCGGCCTCGAAGGAGAGGCCGGCAGCCACACCGCGGCAATAGTCCTCGACCGACTCGACGAAGAGCTTACCGCCGCCCTCGGGGGCGGTCAGTATCGCGAAGAGGCCCTCGCGAGTTATGCGATCGATAATGCCCTGCGAGGCCTTGAGTCGATCCGCCAGCTTGAGGCCCGCGTCGCCGCGGATCGAGGCCAGGTCGGCTCCGAGCTCGGACCTGATCGCCGCGCGGCGAGCCGACTCGAGGGCGTCCCACTCCGCCTTAGGCAGGCGCACGACCACGCGGAAGGTCCCCTCGCGCTTCTCGCTGATGAAGGGCTTGAGCGCCGGCATCTTGACCGACTTCTTCATGTCATCGGTGACGTAGAAGCCTTCCGCGCTCTCGCCCAGGGAATAGGCGAGGCAGGCGGCCCGAAGGTCGTCGCTCGCGGCCTCGAGCGCCGCTTGAGACGTGGCTCCCGTGCCTGAGCCGTATTGGAAGGCGGGCTCCCTTTCGAAGGAATCGAATCGGGCGCTCGCGCAGGCGGCTGTCAACATGACGGCGACTATCCCCACGAAGGACAGCGCCGTCATCCTCAGGATGTTCGATCGAGACTCCATGCGTTTTGCTCCTGGCACATGATGAGATCGTAGACTCGTTTTTTGAGGTGCTATGCGCATCGTTTTTATCATGCAGAATTCATGCCACGTGAGGCAACGACAAGAAATGCAGCAAACTATTGGTAAAAACGAGCTACTCTCCGCTCCGGGGCATAATCACGAGGGCAATTACGCCACAAATTCGTAATACGAGTTACGGCTTTTACGGTGTGACGAACATCAAAGCAGGGGAATACCCGCGCGCTCGCAGTCCTTCCGCATCGACTCCGGCCAGAGCCCGACCTGGATCTCTCCGATATGAGCCTTCCTGAGAACGTACATGCAGAGCCGCGATTGACCGATCCCGCCGCCGACGGATAGCGGCAGCCTGCCCGCGAGCAGCTCTTTATGGAAGAAGAACTCCTTGCGCGACTGTTTGCCGGTGATGGCGAGCTGGCGCTCCAGGGCCGCGATGTCCACGCGGATGCCCATCGAGGAAAGCTCGAATGATCTGCCGAGCGCCTCGTTCCAGACGAGGATATCGCCGTTGAGTCCCTTGTGGCCGTCGCCGGTGGGCGTGCTCCAGTCGTCGTAGTCGGGAGCGCGGCCGTCGTGGGGCTTACCGTCGGCGAGGACGCCGCCGATGCCGATCAGGAAGACAGCTCCGTACTCCTTGGCCAGGGCGTCCTCGCGCTCGCGGCTCGTCAGCTTCGGATAGCGCGCCAAGGCGTCCTCCGCGTGCACGAAGGTAATGTCCTCGGGCAGCTCGATCGAGAGGGCGGGATAGAGGTCGTGCATGCGAAACTCGAGGCGCTTGATCGCGGAGTAGATCTTGCGGACGATCGCGCGAAGGAAGTCGAGGTTGCGGTCCGACTCGTCGATGACGCGTTCCCAGTCCCACTGGTCGACGTAGAGGGAATGGATCGCGTCGAGGTCCTCGTCCGCGCGGATCGCGTTCATGTCGGTATAGAGGCCGAAGCCCTTCTTGAAGCTGTACTCGGCCAGGGCGAGGCGCTTCCACTTGGCCAGGGAATGCACGACCTCGGCCCGCTGATCGTCGAGGGCCTTGACCGGGAAGGAGACGGGGCGCTCGACCCCGTTGAGGTCGTCGTTGAGTCCGGTGCCCGACAGGACGAAGAGCGGGGCCGTGACCCGCGTCAGGTTGAGCTCGGTCGCAAGGCTGAGCTGGAAGAAGTCCTTGATTTCCTTGATCGCGCGCTCGGTCTCCCGAACGCCGAGGAGAGGCGCGTACGTCGTCTTTCTATCGCTGCCCATAATGGCCCCCGTTCGATCCGCCATAGTCCCGGATGAGTGAGACGATGTCAATACGAGAATTCCCGAGGTTGACAATGCTCCGGAGTGACCCTAAAATGACGCTATGCCAACGATGGCACAAACAGGACACGCGTGGTAACGATCAAGGACATCGCACGGGAGGCCGGCTGCTCGATCCGGACCGTCTCACGGGTCTTGAACGACGCGAGCAACGTGAACGAGGAGACCCGCGCGCGCATTCTCGCCGTGACCCGCCTCCGGAACTATTCTCCCGACCCCCACGCCCAGTCCTTGAAGACGAAACGCAAGCGAACGATCGGCGTCATCGTCGACTCGGTGAAGTGCGACGTGAACCGGCAACGGATCGAGACCCTGTCGCGGCTCTTCAACACCGCCGGCTACGCCATCCTGATCAGCTACGCCGACGACATCGCCCTCGAGGAGGAGCTTATTCGTCGCTTCGCGGCGCGGAGCGATGCCCTCGTCATCTTCACGAACCTCCAGTCGCCCAGCTCGACGCTGCTCGACGACTTCGTGGCGAGGGGCTATCCCTTCATCCTCGTCGACCCGCCCATGAAAGGCCCCTACCCCTCCGTCGAGATCGACCGGGCCGCCGGCTACAGGGAGGCCGTCCGCCACCTCGTATCGCGGGGCCGCCGCGCCATAGCTCTCGTCCTCGAGGAATTCCGCACCGCCGAGCGCCTCGCCGGATACCGCGCCGGCCTCGAGGACTCCGGCCTCGGCTTCGACGAGGGACTCGTCCTTCGCTGCGCGAGGGGCTTCCGCGGCGGCGGCGAGGCCGCCCTCCCGATCCTCGAGCTTGCCCGCGCCGGTCGGGTCGACTCGGTCCTCTGCCAGAACGACAAGGTGGCCGCGGGCATGCTGGCGGTCCTCGTCGAGCGCGGCGCGCGGATCCCCGAGGACCTCGCCCTCGTCGGCTTCGACGATGACGACTACTCGGCCTATCTCTCGCCGCCGCTGACGACCATCGCCCAGGCGGGCGACGAGGTCGGCGTCTACATCTACGAGCAGATCCTCAACCGCCTGGAGCTGGGGAGCGAGATGCGAAGCAGGATCTACGGCGCGAAGCTCTTGCCGCGCCGTTCGGCTTGAGAATAAGGAGGTTGCGCGATGCTTATTGCGAAAGGCGGCGAGAGGCCGCTGCCGCGGACCGAGGCCGAGTCGGTCTTCGAAGCGGGGCTCGCCCGGGAAGGCCTCGACGGCAAGTCGGTCCTCTTCATCATCCCGGACTCGACCCGGAGCTTCCCCACGAACATGGTCTTCACGACGATCCACCGCCTCCTCTCGGGCAAGGTCCGCAAGCTCGACTTCCTCATCGCCCTGGGCACGCACCGGGCGATGAGCGACGAGGCGATCCGCGGGATGATCGGCATAACCGAGGACGATGCGAGGACGAAGTACTCGGACGTCCGCTTCTTCAACCACGCATGGGACGATCCCGCCGCGCTGCGCCAGCTCGGAACCATCGGCAAAGAGCGGATCGCCGAGCTCACCGGGGGCCGCTTCTCGCAGGACGTGCCGATCGCCGTCAACAAGCTCCTCTTCGACTACGACAAGGTGATCATCGTCGGACCCGTCTTCCCGCACGAGGTCGTTGGCTTCTCGGGCGGGCACAAGTACATCTTCCCGGGCGTGGGCAACGCCGAGTTCATCAACTTCTTCCACTGGTTCGCCGCCGTGATCACGAATCCGAAGATCATCGGCAACAAGGACACGCCGGTGCGCGCCCTCATCGAGGAGGCGGCCTCGAAGCTGCCCTTCAAGGCGAGCGCCTTCTGCCTCTCGGTCGTGGGGCCCGAGCTCTACGGCGTCGCGTGGTCGGAATCGGCCTACGAGGCCTGGGGCGCTGCCTGCGAGCTCTCGAAGAAGCTCCACATCTCGTACTGCGACCGACCGTATAAATCGATACTCGCCTGCGCGCCGCACATGTACGACGAGCTCTGGACCGGCGGCAAGTGCGCCTACAAAACCGAGAGCGTGGTCGCGGACGGCGGCGAGATCATCATCTACGCGCCCCACATCACCGAGGTCTCGTTCACGCACGGCAAGGTCCTGGACCAGATCGGCTACCACACGCGCGACTTCTTCCTCGCCCAGTGGGACAAGTACAAGGGATTCCCCTGGGGAGTCGTCGCGCACTCGACCCACGTCAAGGGCATCGGGACCTACGAGAACGGCGTCGAGAAGCCGCGCATCTCGGTCAAGCTCGCGACCGGCATCAGCCGCGAGAGGTGCGAGCGCATCAACCTCGGCTACGTCGACTACAGGACGATAGACCCGAAGGAGTGGCAGGGCAGGCCCGATCGGCTCTACCTGGACCACGCCGGGGAGATGCTCTACAAGCTGAAGAACCCGCCCGAGTGGCAGAGACTATAAAAGGAAAAGGAGAAGGGCTATGGATAAGGCGGACATCGGATTAATCGGGCTCGCGGTGATGGGCGAGAACCTCGTCCTCAACATGGAGAGCAAGGGATTCACGGTCGCGGTCTTCAACCGCACGGTCTCGAAGGTCGACGACTTCGTCGTCTCGGGCCGAGGCAAGGGCAAGAAGTTCATCGGGTGCCACTCCGTCCAGGAGCTGGCCGCGTCGCTCAAGGCGCCTCGCAAGGTCATGCTGATGGTGAAGGCGGGCCAGGCGGTCGACGAGGCGATCGAGCAGCTTATCCCCGTCCTCTCGGCGGGCGACATCATCATCGACGGCGGCAACTCGAACTACGACGACACGATCCGCAGGACCGCCTACGTCGAATCCAAAGGCCTCCTCTACATCGGCACCGGCGTCTCCGGCGGCGAGGAGGGCGCCCTCCTCGGCCCCTCCATCATGCCCGGCGGATCGCCCAAAGCCTGGCCCGCGGTCAAGCCGATCTTCCAGGCCATCGCCGCGAAGGTCTCGGACGGCTCTCCCTGCTGCGAGTGGGTCGGCGAGAACGGCGCCGGCCACTTCGTGAAGATGGTGCACAACGGCATCGAGTACGGAGACATGCAGCTCATCTGCGAGGTCTACCAGATCATGCGCGACGTCCTGGGCATGAAGAGCCAGGAGATGCACGAGGTCTTCAAGGAATGGAACTCGGGCGACCTCGGCTCCTACCTCATCGAGATCACGCGCGACATCCTCGCATACAAGGACGAGGACGGGTCGGCCCTGGTCGACAAGATCCTCGACACCGCCGGCCAGAAGGGCACGGGCAAGTGGACGGGCATCGCCGCCTTGAACCAGGCCGTCCCCCTCACCCTCATCACCGAGGCCGTGTTCGCGCGCTGCCTCTCAGCGGCCAAGGACGAGCGCGTCGGCGCCTCCAAGGTTTTCGGCGCCCCGAAGCGCGCCTTCTCGGGCGACAAGAAGGCATTCCTGAACGCGTTGCGCGACGCCCTCTACGCCGCGAAGATCGTGTCCTACGCCCAGGGCTACCAGCTCCTGCGCGCGGCCGCGGCCGAGTACAAGTGGAACCTCAACTACGGCGGCATCGCCCTCATGTGGCGCGGCGGCTGCATCATCCGCTCGGTCTTCCTGGGCAAGATCAAGGAGGCCTTCGACAAGAACCCCTCGCTCTCGAACCTCCTCATCGCCCCCTTCTTCAAGGACAAGATCCAGAAGGCCGAGGCGGGCTGGCGCGAAGTGGTCGCGACGGCGGTGAAGAACGCCATCCCGACGCCCGCGATATCCGCGGCCCTGTCGTACTTCGACGGCTACCGCTGCGAGAGGCTGCCCGCGAACCTCCTCCAGGCCCAGCGCGACTACTTCGGCGCCCACACCTACGAGAGGACCGACAAGCCCCGCGGCCAGTTCTTCCACACGAACTGGACGGGCCGCGGCGGCACCACCGCCTCGACGACCTACAACGCCTAAAATTAATGAAGCTGACGTCAAAGGCGCTCTCGCCTTTGACGTCAGCCTGATAAAGGAGCAAACATGTCGGCACTGAACATTCCGCAGCCCGAGGGCAAGAAGCATGACCTTCTCGCGTTAGGCGCTCTCGTAACCAGGCTCGACCCCGGCGTCGTGCCCTTCTCGATGGCAAACCACTACGACCTCCACGTCTCCGGCGGCGAGTACAACGTCGCGGCCAACCTGTCGCGCTGCTTCGGCATGAAGACGGCCATCGCCAGCGCCATGGTCGACGGCCTGCCCACCGGACTCAAGATCCAGAACTCGGTACGCGAGGCCGGGGTCGAGGCCTACTACGTGCGCTTCAAGCACGACGGCGTGCGCGGCCCCAACATGGCCCAGGTCTGGTCGGACCGCGGCAAGGGCGTGCGCGCGCCCGTCGTGTTCTACAACCGCTCCAACGAGGCGGCGGGCCTGCTGAAACCCGGCAGTTTCGACTGGAAGGCGATCTTCGGCTCGAGCCCCGCGGACGCCAAGGTCCGTTGGTTCCACTCGGGCGGCATCTTCTCGGCCCTGTCACCGACCACGCCCGAGCTCGTCATCGAGGCGATGAAGGCCGCCAAGGCCGCGGGCTGCGTCACCTCCTTCGACCTCAACTACCGCGCCAAGCTCTGGAAGGTCGCGGGCGTCGACGCGCCGCCGCTGCTGTCGCGCATCGTCGAGCTCACCGACGTCCTCGTCGGCAACGAGGAGGACCTCCAGCTGGGCCTCGGGCTCAAGGGACCCGAAGTCGGCGCGAAAAAGGCCGCATCCAAGCTCGACCCGGCCGCATTCCTCGGCATGATGGACGACGTGAAGAGGCGCTTCCCCAACGTGAAGGCCGTCGCGACCACGCTGCGCGAGGTGCACTCCACGGACCGGCACAGCTGGAGCGCGGTGCTCTGGCTCGACGGCACGAGCTACGTGGCCCCGACCTGCGAGCTCGACGTCTACGACCGCGTCGGCGGCGGCGACGGCTTCGCGGCGGGCCTCATGTACGGCCTCATGGCGGGCAAGTCCCCCGAGGACAGCCTGCGACTCGGCTGGGCCCACGGCGCGCTGCTCACCACTTTCCCCGGCGACACGACCATGGCCACGCTCGACCAGGTCGAGGCCTTCGCGGCCGGCGGCTCGGCCCGCATTCAGAGGTAGGCCATGAAGCTGAACGCGAAATCGCTCGCGGACACGACCGCGTGGAAGAAGGCGGGCTTCGAGCTGCCCGCGTTCGATCGCGCCGCCGTCATCGCGCAGACGAAGAAGGCGCCGGAGTGGCTGCACTTCGGCGCGGGCAACATCTTCCGCGCATTCCCCGCGGCCGTGCAGCAGACCTTGCTCAACAAGGGCAAGAGCGCGACGGGGATCATCGTCGCGGAGGGCTTCGATTACGAGATCATCGACAAGGCCTACAAACCATTCGACGACCTCTCGGTGCTCGTGGTCCTGAAGGCCGACGGCACGATTCAGAAAAAGGTGATCGGTTCAGTCGTCGAGTCCCTCGTCGCCGACTCCTCGAACGCCGACTGGAAGCGGCTCGTCGAAGTCTTCACGAGCAAGTCGCTCAAGATGGCGAGCTTCACTATCACGGAGAAGGGCTACAGCCTCGCGAACGCGCAGGGCGCCTTCATCCCCGACGTCGAGGCCGATCTCGCGAAGGGGCCCTCCGCCCCGAAGAGCATCATGGGCAAGGTCGCGGCCCTCTGCCTGGAGCGCTACAAGGCCGGCGCCGCGCCGGTCGCCCTGGTGAGCATGGACAACTGCTCGCACAACGGCACGAGGCTCTACGAGGCCGTCCATACGATCTCGAAGAAGTGGGTCGATTCGGGCCTCGCGGACAAAGGCTTCCTCGGCTACATCGAGAACCCGGCCAAGGTCTCCTTCCCCTGGAGCATGATCGACAAGATCACGCCGAGGCCGGACGACACGGTCCGCGCGCAGCTGGTCAAGGACGGCTACGAGAGCGCCGACATCATCGTCACCGCGAAGAAGACCTACACGGCCTCCTTCGTCAACGCCGAGGAGAAGGAGTACCTCGTCATCGAGGACCTCTTCCCCAACGGCCGGCCGGCCCTCGACTCCGGCGGGATCATCTTCACGAAGCGCGAGACCGTGGACCGCGTCGAGAAGATGAAGGTCTGCACCTGCCTCAACCCGCTGCACACCAGCCTCGCGATCTACGGCTGCCTCCTGGGCTACACGACCATCCACGACGAGATGCACGATCGCGAGCTCGTCGCCCTCGTCGAGCGCGTCGGCTACAAGGAAGGGCTCCCCGTCGTCGTTAACCCGGGCATCATGGACCCCAAGAAGTTCATCGACGACGTCGTCAAGGTCAGGCTGCCGAATCCCTTCATGCCGGACGCTCCGCAGCGCATCGCCACCGATACGTCGCAGAAGCTGGGAATCCGATTCGGCGAAACCATCAAGGCCTACCTGGCCCGCTCGAAGGACTCGGTCCGCGAGCTTACGGCCATTCCCCTCGTGCTCGCCGGCTGGTGCCGCTACCTCATGGGCGTCGACGACGAAGGGAAAGCCTTCGAGCCGAGTCCCGATCCCCTGCTCGAGAGCTCGAGGAAGTTCGTAGCCGGGATCAAGCTCGGCGACAAGGGCCCCTTCCACGCCCAGCTCGAGGGCCTCTTGTCGAACGAGAAGATCTTCGGGGTCGACCTGTACAAGGCCGGCCTCGGGGGACAGGTCGAGTCCTACTTCGCCGAGCTCGTCGCGGGCAAGGGCGCGGTGCGCGCCACGCTGAAGAAACACCTCGCGTAACCGAGTCCGCCGGGAATTCCAAGAGGCCGTCCCCTGCCGCGAGCGCGGCGCGGGGCGGCCTCTTTCAAATGAGGCGCGCCCTGCTCGCGAACGGGCTCCATCCGCGCGGGCCGCGTCTCCCCTCTCCCTCACTTGAAAAAATTCGAGATTCACATTAAAAGTACTTGGGTACGGCCCGCCCTGCCCCTCGATCCCTGCATAGGAGACTCGAATGACCCTTGACTCCCTAAAGCACGGCAAGCTCAAAGCTTGGATCGCCGATTTCGCCGCTCTCGCGGCCCCCGACAAGGTGGAGGTCTGCGACGGCTCGAAGGCCGAGTACGACCGCATGATCAAGATCACGGTCGACGCGGGCCTGGCCATTCCGTTGAATCCGGCCAAGAGGCCGGGCTGCGTGGCCTTCCGTTCCGATCCCACGGACGTGGCGCGCGTAGAGAACAGGACCTACATCGCCTCGAAGACCAAGGAGGCCGCCGGCCCGACCAACAACTGGATCGACCCGGCCCAGCTCAAGGCGACCATGAAGGACCTGTACAAGGGCTCCATGAAGGGCCGGACCATGTACGTCATCCCCTTCTCCATGGGCCCGGTCGGCAGTCCCATCGCCAAGATCGGCGTCGAGATCACCGACAGCCCCTACGTCGTCGCCAACATGCACATCATGACCCGCGTCGGGACGAAGGTCCTCGACATCCTCGGCTCGAACGGCGAATTCGTGCCCTGCCTCCACTCGGTCGGCAAGCCCCTCGCGGCCGGCGAGACCGACGGCGGCAAGTGGCCCTGCGCTCCCCTCGACAAGAAGTACATCTCGCACTTCCCCGAGACCCGCGAGATCTGGTCCTACGGCTCCGGCTACGGCGGAAACGCCCTGCTCGGCAAGAAGTGCCTGGCGCTCCGCATCGCCTCGGTCCAGGCCCGCGACGAGGGCTGGCTCGCCGAGCACATGCTCATCCTCAAGATCACCAATCCTCAAGGCAAGAGCAAGTTCGTCGCCGCCGCCTTCCCCTCGGCCTGCGGCAAGACCAACTTGGCCATGCTCGTGCCGACCGTCCCCGGCTGGAAGGTCGAGACCATCGGCGACGACATCGCCTGGATGAAGTTCGGCAAGGACGGCCGCCTCTACGCCATCAATCCCGAGGCTGGCTTCTTCGGCGTCGCTCCCGGCACCAGCCAGGAATCCAATCCCAACGCCATGGCCGCCGCCAGCAAGAACACCATCTTCACCAACTGCGTCCTCACCGAGGACAAGGACATCTGGTGGGAGCAGATCGGCTATCCCGCCCCCGCCGGCAAGAACATCGACTGGAAGGGCAACGAGTGGAAGGAGGGCATGAAGGACGCGGAGGGCAAGGCCATCCCCGGCGCCCATCCCAACGCCCGCTTCACCGCCCCCGCATCCCAGTGTCCCTGCATCGCCAAGGAGTGGGAGGACCCCGCGGGCGTGCCCATCTCCGCCATCCTCTTCGGCGGCCGCAGGCCCAGCACCATCCCCCTCGTGCACATGGCCCGCGATTGGAACCACGGCGTCTTCCTCGGCTCCATCGTCGGCTCGGAGATCACCGCCGCCGCGCTCGACCTCAAGGTCGGTACCGTGCGCCGCGATCCCTTCGCCATGCTGCCCTTCTGCGGCTACCACATGGGCGAGTACTTCCAGCACTGGATCGACATCGGGAAGAAGACGAGCGCGGACAAGCTGCCCAAGATCTTCATGGTCAACTGGTTCCGCAAGAAGGACGGCAAGTTCGCCTGGCCCGGATACGGCGACAACTCACGCGTCCTCAAGTGGGTCTTCGAGGCCTGCGACGGCACCGCGAAGAAGCAGGAGACCGCCATCGGCTTCATGCCCACGCCCGACGCGATCGACGCTCCCGCGGGCGTGACGAAGGAGACCCTCGCCGAGATCCTCTCCGTGGACAAGGAAGGCTGGCTCAAGGAGATCGACGACATCCGCAAGGAGCACTATCCCAAGTTCGGCGACAAGCTTCCCAAGGAGCTCGGCGCCCTCTTGGATACGCTCGAAAGCAATCTGAAGAAGTAAGGAAGATGCGTGGGAACGAAACCATACGGTTTCTTCCCCACGCCCCATCTTCCCTTGAGAGCGTCGCCGTGCGCAGGCTCGGCGATGCGATGCGTAAAAAGCGAGAAGCCCGCCGGCGCAAGGCCGACGGGCTCCTTTTTTGACGCGCGCTCCGCGCGCCGGCGATTGGGCTTCGGTCGCGGCCGCCCTTATTTCCCTGCGAACAGCGGCTTCATGTGCCGCTCCCAGAGGTTGGCGGTAACGTTGCGCGACACGGACTCCTCGTTCGCGGCCAGAGCGTCGAGGTAGCGGTTCCCCATCCTGGCGGCGACGCGGAAGGCCACGTGGACGAGCTGCCGCATGCTCGGGTTGAAGCGCGGGTCGGAAGGAACGTGGCGAAGCGCGGCTACAAGGGCGGCGCCGTCCCAGCCGTCCACCGCGGGCGGCGAGGGAAGCTTGGCCCGGTCGATGTCGACGACCGCAGCATAGGGCGCGACGCACTCGTCGATGCTATCGAAGGCGGCTCGATAGACTTCCTTCGCCATGGCGAGCCCGTCGCCGCCCGCTTCCGCGAGGCCGACGATCTCCTCGAGCCAGGTGGTGCCCGCGGTCTTCAGGTGGAGGCCGGCCTTCTGCGCTCGGATTATCTCGCCGATCCCGCGGTAGAGGCTGAACTTGTCCGAGCCCGAGTGCACCGACAGCTTGAGGCTCGCGGGGAGTCCGAGCGTCGAGGAGGCCCACTTGGAGACCCTTACGTCCGCCTCGAACTCCTTCATAAAGGCCGCGACGTCCCCGACGTAGTCGACGCCCTTGTTGAAGCGTCCCGAGAATTTCGGCGCGATCGTCTGTACCGGGACGCCCTCGTCGGCGAGGGCCGACAGGATGACGATCAGCTCCGCCGGGCTCTGCGGCGAATCGGTCTCGTCCATCGAGACCTCGGTGACGAAGTCGTCGCCCTTGCGCAGGTCGCGTACCCGCCGATAGGTCTTCGCGGCCTCTCCGACCGCGTACAGGTAGCGCTCGGCGGCGGCGCGCATCGAAGCCGCGTCGAGGCTCGCGGGAAGGGCCTTCGAGCCTGGCAGGTCCCGGTGTCGCTTCATGAAGACCTCGACGGCGTCCGGATCCGCTTTCTTGCCGATGAAGTCCGCCACGTCGAGCGTGAAGAAGTCGCAGTGGGGCGCGAACCTATCGACCGTGGCGAGGCCGACGTGGTCGGCGTCGACGTGGTAGGAGCCGCTCCATCCGGTCGCCTTGATCGCGGCGTCGGCGGCCGCGCGCTGGTCCGCGGGCTGCGTCCCGATGAGGGTATGCTCGCGATTCGACTTGTTCCAAACGATCGCCGCCTCGACGCCCGCATCGCGCGCCTTCTTGAAGGCCGCGATCTGCGCGGCTCCCTGGCGGCCGAAGCGGTCGCCCGTCCCTATCGAAAATCTCTCGATGACCTTCATTTCCCGCCCTTTCGCGCTCTCGAAGACATGGTATAATTTTGGCGCGCGCTCGCGTTAAAGTCAAGCGAAGCGGCATCGCGGAGGTCGCCGATGGACAGAAGGGAGTTTCTCAAGAGGCTCGCGAGCCTCGGAGCGGCCGGCGCCGCGGCCCTCCTCGCCAAGGGCTCGGGAAGGGCCTGGGCGGCCGACGCCGCGTCGGTCGCCGCCGGCGCGATGCCTGACCTCGTCGCGGTCAAGGGCGGCGAGCCGGCTTCGATGCTGGACCTCGCGCTCAAGGAAGTCGGCGGCATGGGCGCCTTCGTGCGCAAGGGCCAGGTCGTCGTCGTCAAGCCGAACATCGGCTGGGACCGGCCGCCCGAGGCCGCGGCCAACACCAATCCGGCGCTCGTGAAGCGCGTCGTGGAGCAGTGCCTCGCCGCGGGGGCGAAGAAAGTCTGGGTCTTCGACAACAGCTGCGACTCGGGCCCCAGGTGCTACGCGAGCTCCCAGATCGAGCGTTATGCGAGAGATGGAGGGGCCGAGGTCGTGTCGGGAGCCTCCTCCTCGTACTATCACGAGGTCCCGGTCCCCGGGGCCCTGCGCCTCACGAAGATGGCCGTGCACGAGCTCGTCATCGAGGCCGACGTCTTCATCAACGTGCCGATACTCAAGAACCACTCCGGCGCCGGCATGACCTGCGCGATGAAGAACCTCATGGGCATCGTCTGGGATCGCGGGGCCTTCCACTACAATGACCTCGACCAGTGCATCGCGGACTCCTGCCTCTACCGCAAGCCCGACCTCAACATCGTCGACGCGTGGAAGGTCATGCTCTCGGGTGGCCCACGCGGCTACTCGTCGAGCCGCTACGCCGAGGAGAAGATGCTCATGCTCTCGAAGGACATCGTCGCCATCGACGCCGCGGCCTCGAAGGTCCTCGGATTCCAGCCGGAGAAGTTCGGCTATATCGGCATGGGCGAGAAGCTCGGCCTCGGCAAGGCGGACACGTCCAAGCTCAGTATCCGAAGGCTGACGATGTGAGGAAGGCGCCCGCGACGCCTCGCGCGAGCGCGCGGCGTCGCGCATCAGCGCGGCCCCTCGCCCGGCGCGGCGGCGGCGGGGCGGCGCGAGCGGCCCTGGTCGCGGCGCAGGTCGCGATCCTCGCGGCCGCGGCCTTCGGCTTCCTCGCCGCGGGCCTCGTGCCCGACCGCGCGCGCGCGGCGGTCGCTTCATGGCAGCTGTTCCCGGGAATCGCCGGAGCGCTTCGCGCGGCCGTCGAGGCGGCGATCTCGGGGACCGCCGCGCTGGCGGTAATCGTCGGCTTCTCCATTCCCGTCCTCGTCCTCTCCGCGATCTTCGGCCGCTGGTACTGCGCCGCGCTCTGCCCCTTCGGCGCGCTTCAAGACATCGCGACCCTCGCGCGAAAAGGAGCCAGGCGGTACCGCGGACCGCCGACGCTCGCGCGCGCCCTTGCCGCGTTATGCGCGCTCGTCTTGGCGGCAGCCGGCGCGATGGCGGCCGCTTCATGGCTCGACCCCTGGTCGCTCTTCGGCCGATTCGTCGCCTACGATATCAGGCCGCTCGTCCAAGTCGCCTCGAGGGCCGACGCTCGCGGCTTCAGCCTCTGGACGGCGGCGCCGATCGCGGCGGTCGTGGCCGCTACGCTCATTCTCTCGGCGCGGTCGGGAACGAGGTGGTTCTGCGGGACGCTCTGCCCCGTGGGGAGCCTCCTCGGCGCGCTCAACAAGGTCGCGCCCTTCCGCGTCAGGCTCGACGCCTCGGCCTGCGTCAAGTGCGGCGCCTGCGCGGCCCGATGCCCGGCGTCGTGCATCGACGCATCGGCGGCCTTCCTCGACTCGACGCGCTGCGTCAATTGCCTCGCGTGCGTCGGCGCCTGCCCGACGAAGGCCTTGCGCTACGGGAAGCCGCGCGCGCGAGGCGCGCCGGCCCTCGCAGGCGCGGAAGGCTCTCCGCGCGCAGTCGCCCGTGAGCCGGTCGCCGCGGGCGCGATGACGCGCGCGGCCTTCCTGTCGGTCCTCGCCGGCGGGACCGCGGCTCTCGCCCTGGCCGCCGTCCCCGGCAGGAAGGCGGCCTCGCGTCTCGCCGCCGGGACGACCGTCGCGATCCCGCCGGGCGCGCGCTCGGCCGAGCGCTTCGTCGAGACCTGCACGGCTTGCGGCCTCTGCGTCTCGGCCTGCCCCTCGAGCGTGCTCCTGCCCTCGCTGGGCGAGCTCGGTCCGAGGGGCCTTCTCGCCCCGAGGCTCGACTTCTCGGTGTCGTACTGCCAATACGAATGCGCGTCCTGCTCGGCCGTCTGCCCGAGCGGCGCCCTCGAGCGCCTCTCGATCGAGCGCAAGAAGCTCGTCAAGATCGGCACTGCGACCCTGGTCAAGGAGCATTGCGTCGTCTTCACGGAGAGGACGAAGTGCGGCGCCTGCGCTGAGCACTGCCCCACCGGAGCCGTCCACATGGTCGAGGGACAGACCGGCCTTCCCGAGCCCGTCTTCGAAAGCTCGATCTGCATCGGCTGCGGCGCCTGCCACCACATCTGCCCCGTACCGCACAAGCGCGCGATCTCGGTCGTGGGCCTCGCCGTCCACGAGACGGCGGCGAAGCCCCCGGCTGGCCAGCCTTCATCGCCCGGGCCCTCGAATCCCGCGCGCGGCGAGAACGACGGAACCGAGGAGTTCCCGTTCTAGCGGAAGCGCGAGAGAAGGACCTGCCCTCGAAGAATACGTAATTCCGCGTAGTCTCGCGGACCTCCCGACGCGATACGATACGAGGCGGCCGTCGCGGCCCTAACCGCGGCGCCTGAGGGAGGATGGAAAATGAAACGTACGCGAGAGATCGGATTCCCGGCGGCAATCGCGATCCTGGCCGCGGCCCTCCTTATCCGGCCTTTCGAGCCACGCGGAAACGGCGATCGAAGCTTGCGCCCCAGGGCTTTTGCTTATCCCGCATGACGACCTGGAGGTAGTACTCATACTCGTCGTACAAGCCGCTAGGTATCGACCGTGCCGCTCGCCCAGGAATATATGTAGCTCGCCGCGTACTGCCACTCGCCCTCGGTCGGAAGGCGAACGCCCGAGGCCGACCATCTCGGAGTACGCGTTGCACCAGACGATGATGTCGCGCCAATCCACCATTGACACGAACTCATACCTGGCGGAGGTCGGCGTTCGAGAATGAATACCCGTGCTGTTCGGCCCAGGAGCGCGCGAGATACCATAGTTCGTATATGCGACCGAAGCGAGGGGATCTTCCGGCCCGGGGCCGCCCTGAGACGGTTGACCGCAATCCGCCACGAGTAAAGTGAGCGCGGCGCAAGTAGCGATACACCGTACGCGCATATATCCTCCCCGCTTAACGCAATCTACTACGGTGGCCGCTGTGGCAGAATACGCAATTACGCGTATTTCGCATTCGCCGACAACACGCTCGCCTTGCCCGAGGTCCCGCGCGATGGTAGTGTCGAACCGCGCGAGGGAGGCACTACATGGACGCGAATCCGGTGATCGGCATGATGGGCAGGCGGCTGAGGCTCGGAGTAGTCGGCGGCGCGCCCGGGTCCTTCATCGGCGGCACGCATAGGCAGGCCGCCCGGATGGACGATCGCTACGAGCTCGTCGCGGGAGCGCTCTCATCAGATCCGGACAAGTCGAGGTCGCAGGGGCGCGCGATCGGCCTTCCCTCCGATCGTTGCTACGGATCGGCCCTCGAGATGATCGAGGCCGAGCGGAAGCGGCCCGACGCCGTCGACGTCGTCGCGATAATGACGCCCAACGACAGCCACTTCGAGTACGCGAGCGCGGCCCTGCGCGCGGGCTTCGACGTTATCTGCGACAAGCCGATGACGAACACGCTCGAGGACGCCGAGGCGCTGCACGCCCTCGCCCTCGAGACCGGCCTCGTCTTCTGCCTCACGCACAACTACACGGGCTACCCGATGGTCAGGCAGGCGCGCGAGATGGTCCGCGCCGGCATGCTCGGGACCATCAGACTCGTCCAAGTCGAGTACGTGCAGGGCGGCAAGGCGAGGGAGGTCGAGCCCGACCCGAAAGCTCCCCGCGCCTGGCGCTTCGATCCGGTCCGCGGCGGCCCCTCGGCGGTCCTGGGGGACATCGGCACGCACGCCCACAATCTCCTGCGGTACGTCACGGGCCTCGAGGTCGGCGCGCTCGCAGCGGACATCGGCGCGGTGGTACCCGGAAGGCGCGTCCACGACTTCGCGGGCGCTCTCCTCAGGCTGGAGGGCGGGGCGAGGGGCAGCTTCTGGGTCACGCAGGCGGCCGCGGGCGTCGAGAACTGCCTGCGCATCCGCGCGAGCGGCTCGCTGGGCACGGTAGAGTGGATGCAGGAAGAGCCGCAGAAGCTCTCCTTCAAGCCGCTCGACGGCCCCGCGCAGGTCCTGACCCCGAACGGCCCGGGCTGCCTGCCCCTCGCCGCGCGCTCGACCCGCCTCGTGAAGGGACACCCCGAGGGCTTCCCCGAGGCCTTCGCGAACATCTACTCCGACGCGGCCGAGGCCATCGCGGCGCGCCGTTCGGGAAAGCCGGCCGATCCGCTCTCCCTGACGTTCCCGAATTCCGCGGACGGTCTCGCTGGCATCCGCTTCGTGCGCGCGATGGTCGAGTCGAGCGCCGCGGGCGGCGCCTGGGTAGAACCAGAGAGAAGTTAGTCGAAAGCGAGGGCTACCGCCGCCTCGCCTTTTCCATCGCCCGCGCGAAGCCGGGCAGCGAGCCCTCGATGGTCGCGTCGTCCACGCAATAGGCGATGCGGAAGTATCCGGGAGCCCCGAAGCCGGAGCCGGGCACGACCAGGATGTTCTCCGCCTTGAGCAGCTCGACGAACTCGGCCTCGCGCGCTATCGGGCTTTTGGGGAAGAGGTAGAAGGCGCCTTCGGGAAGGGCGAAGTCGTAGCCGGCCGCGCGGAGGCCCGAGGCCAATCTGTCGCGCTTGCGCTCGTAGATCGACACGTCGACCCAGGCCTCCCCGAGGCCCGCGATCACCTTCTGCATGAGGCTCGGCGCGTTCACGAAGCCGAGGATGCGGTTCGCGAGCGCGAGGGCGCCCATGATCGCATCGGCGTCCTCGGCCGCGGGATTGACGGCCGCGTAGCCGATGCGCTCGCCCGGGAGCGAGAGGTCCTTCGAGTGCGAAGTCGCGACTATCGAGTTCGCATAACTCGCCAGCGGGCTCGGCACCGTCGCGCCGCCGTAGGCGATCCGCCGGTATGGCTCGTCCGAGACGAGGTAGATCGTCCGCCGGTGCTCGCGCCCCTTGCGCTCCATCGCGTCGGCCAGCGCCGCGAGGGACTCGGCCGAGTAGATCCTGCCCGTCGGGTTGTTGGGCGTGTTGACGAGGACGATCTTCGTCCTCGGGCCCATCGCGGCCTCGAGGGCGCTCACGTCGAGGGAGAAGTCTGGCCGCGAGGGCACGGCCTTCAGGACTCCGCCGTGGTTGTCGGCGATGAAGCCGTACTCGACGAAGTACGGCGACGAGACGAGGACCTCGTCGCCCGGGTCGAGGAGGGCCTTGAAGATGATGTTGAGGGCCCCGGCGGCGCCGCAGGTGACGACGACGCGGCTCCAGTCGACGCCCACGCCCTGCTCGCGGCGGACGCGCGCGGCTATCGCCTCCCTCGCCTCGGGCAGGCCCGCGTTGGGCATATAGGCGTGGAGCGAGGGATCGTCCGATCCGACGACCTCGATCAGCCGCTCCCGGAGCTCGCGCGGCGGCGGGACGTTCGGGTTGCCGAGGCTGAAGTCGAAGACCTTGTCGGCCCCGTGCAGCTTCTTGAGCCTCGCCCCCTCCTCGAACATCTTCCGGATCATGGAGCCGTTCTCCACGTAGGACTTCATCTTCTTCGCGATCGCCATCCCGCTCTCCTTCCCTCGGACCGAGGATAGCGCAAAAAGGCCGCTCGTTTACAGTCCCGCCGTCTCGATCGCCCCGCGCCGAGATGCTAGAATCGTCCTATGCGCAATTCTCGCCTCCGCGCCGCGGCCTTCGCGCTCGTCCTCGCGTCCTCGGCGGCCTCGGCGCTCTACGGGGCGCAGGGCGGCTTCAGGGCCTCGATCGGCACGCGCCACGCCACGGTCTCGCTCGACGGGTCCTGGCGCCGCTCGTCATTCATCAAGGACGGCGGCAAGGACCAGTTCGAGCGGATCGGCAAATCGCAATACTTCTTCATCATGGAGGAAGACGGGCTCGTCCCTTCCCGCCGCGCGGCAAAGGAGACAGTCGATACGATCTTCAAGAGAATCTCCTCGACGGAGCCGAACGCCGTGCGCGGCGCCCTCGACGGGTGGTCGGGCGCGGGCGGGATCGTCGAGCGCTGCCGCATCGACATGAGGGTCAACGGGGTTTCCCTGTCCTACCTGATTCTCTGCTTCAGCGGCTACGGCTCCTCGTATACCTTCGTCTCCTGGTCTACGAGGCAGGGCTTCGCCGCCCTCGAAGATGAGATGAACGGGATCGTCCGGAGCCTGGACGCGACGCTGTCGAACGAGCGCTACGCGCTCTGGATATCGATGAGGGGCGAGTACGCGTGGCTCGACGACGCCGAGGTCCGGCTCGACTATCCGAGTCGGCTCCTCGCTCCGGCGGAGACGGAGGATCCGCTCATGTCGCTCGAGGGCGATTCGGGGAATACCCTGATAGAGCTGGCCGCCGACGCGCGGTCAGGCCCGGAGCCGAAAGATGCCTTCTCGAAGAGGGGGACCCTCCGCGTCGCGTCGCTCGGGGTCCTGCCCTACGAGTACTCCGAGACGAGCGACGACGGCTCGGGCCGCCTGTCGCTGCGCATCCCTCCCAGGTTCGCGGGAGAGGCGCTGACGCTGAGGGTCTCGGCCGACCTCGAGGAGGAGTCGCTCAAGGACTTAGCCTCGTGGCTCGTCGGCTCGCTCGAGGCCGCGCGCGGCCCCAGCGTCCTCCCCTACCCTCGCGCGACGCCTGACGAGGAGGGCGATGCCGAGGACGCGCTTCGCAATCTGCTCGCGGCGAGCAGGCTCGAAGCCACTCTCGCGGGCCAGTTCCGGCAGGGAGGCCGCTCGGGGCCCGATGTCTGGATCGCGACGTCCAAGGGCCTGTGGCGCGCCGGGAACAAGGAGCCCAAGGCGGATCTCGGAGCCGACAGCGTGAAGTGGTCGGATCGATACGTCGATATCGGCGGGACCCTGTACCGATTCGAGAAGGACGACGCCGGAGCGGAGAAGGTCGGAGCATCGGAAGGCGACCCGTTGGCAGCCGCCGAGCATGACGGAACGCCGCTCGGCTTCCGAAAGGACTTCGGGATCGTGAGCGTCGAAGAGCGCCCGAGGGAGGGCTCGCTCGCCGCGCTGTGGAAGCCGGCCCGGCCCGCCCTGCGCCTCCGGTTCGACGCGTCGGGCGCGACGCGCGACCTGTCCCTCGACTCGAGCGCCGGGCTCCCGACGGGCGCTGTCGGGGCCGCGGGGATCCTCCTGGCCGAATCGCCCGACTACGATCGAGAGGGCTCGGAGCTCGTCGTCCTGGCGTCGCCGCGAGGCGAATGGCGCTCCCTCGGGAAATGGAGCGGCGCCCTCCGCGTCTCGGCGACGGACGAAGGTTGGCTGATCCAGGGCAAGCCGGAAGGCGGCCGGGCGGGGACCTGGCTCGCGCTCCCGAGCGGCTCGAGGACCCTCGCATTGGGCGGCGACGAGCTCGAGCCCGTCGCGGTCCTGGGCGGCCGGCTCTGGTACGCGTCGCGCTTCAAGGACGAGCGGGGAGCGGCGGGCGACTGGGACGAGTGCCGGATTCGGAGCGTCGACCTCAAGACGGCCGCGACCCTCGGGCCGGCGATCGGACTCGTCGACGCGGGCATGCTCAACCGCTGCGGCTCGGCGATCTCTTCCTCGCCCCTGACCACCGCCCGCGACGTGGCCGATGCCCGCCGCGTTCTCGACGAGAAGGCCGCCGGACTCGGCGCGGCCCTGCCGCGCGGCGCTCGAGCGGTGGACCGGCTGATCGACCGCGCGAGGGGCGACGCGGACCTCGACGAGGGCGGGTTCGCGGCCCTCCTCGTGCTCCTCGCCGGCTCGCTCCTGGACAAGGGAGCGGAATGGGTCGAGGCGCCCTGCCCGCGGGCCTCGTCGGCGTCGCAGGCCGCCCGATGGGACGCCTCCGACCTCTCGACCCGCGCCTTCCTCCTGCCGGGGCTGCTCTCGAGCGCGTTGTACGACGACGAGGGCTGGTACGAGCCCGCCTCGGAGATCGAGCCGATCGCGGAGGACGGCCGCCGCGTGCTCATCGGCCTCTCGGTCGACAGGCTGCGAGCGCGCTCGGGCGAGCTCGCGATAGGAAGTCTCGAAGACCGCATGCGGAAGGCCGAGAGCGAGATCGCGGCATGGCTCCTTCTTCCGGATAACGCGCCGAACCTGCGCCTCCGCGAAGCGGCGTACGAGTTCCTCTTCGATCGGCCGGACCGTGCGAAGCTCACGGGACTCCTCGACGCCGTGGCCCGGCGCGCTCCCTCGAGCCTCGAGCCCTATTATCGGCTCCTCCTCGACCTTGAGGGACCGACGGCCCTCGGGCGCGACGATCGCCTCGCGAGGCTTCGCGAGGTCCTGCGCTCGCGGCGCGACGACCCGCTGCCCTTCTTCCTGCTGGGCCAGGCCTGGGAGGAGGGGCAAGCCGAGCGGGGGGCCGAGGCGGCTCGGGCCCTCGCCTGCTATCGCAAAGCCCTGAACCTGTCGATGTACAAGTCCCGCTACGCGGAGCTCAAGGCCCGCGCGGATGAGGCGATCAAGAGGATCGAGAGGAACCTGGCTCCGGACGCCGTGATCGAGGAGGACGAAGTCTAGCCCGCATTGCGGGCCGGAGAGCCGCGCTATCGGCGGCGGTCGCCCTTGAAAACGGGACCGGTCGCGCGGTCGAGGAGGGCGAGCCTTCCGCCCGCGACTATCTCGAGAGGAGCGGCTGAGTATCCCTCGACCGAGGCCTTTCCCTCGACCACCGAGAGAACGCCGTCGGAGAGGGCGATCTCTCCTTCGCGGACCGAGATCCGCGCGCCGCGGTACTCGACCTCGAAGGCAGAACTCGCGGCGCGGATCGTCAGAGAGCCCTCGGTCAGCGTCAGCCGGACCGATTCGGGCTCAAGGGCCTCGATCTTCAAGCGGCCCAGGGAGCCGAGCTCGAGGCTGTTCCCCTGATAGTCCATCGTCGCTCGGGCGCCGATCCACGTGGTCAGGACCGAGCCCTCCGGGAGCTGCCTGCCCACGACCGCCTGGCGCCAGCCCGATGAGGGGACGAGCGCCTCGGCGTATCCTTCGGACGAGGCGATTTCTATCGCCTGCCCCGCGAGCGCGGGCGCGAGGGACGCGCAGGCCAGCGCGAGGATGAGCCGCGCCCTCGCGGGCGCCCTTCCGACGCGCGCGGCGAGCCTCATAGCGTGATCCTCCCCTCCAGCCGGGCGCAGGGATGGACGGCCTCGGGCGTCGCGAGGATGCCGGCTCGCATCTTTATCCCGAGACCGAAGATCGGCGCGTAATCGAGGCCGGCCTCGAGCTCGGTCCCAAGATAGGTCTCGGCCGTCTCGAAGGAGTATCCCTGGGCGACGGAGCCGCTCGGCACGAAGAGCGCGCGCAGGGCGAGCGAGGCGTCGAGTCGGCCGCCTCGCGGAAAAACGCCGAGCGACGCATCGGCGCCGAGCTCCGCCTTGACCAGGTCCTCGGGGGTCAAGTCGTAGGCGAGGGACTCGGAGGGACCGGCGAGGCTCGGGAAGGATCCGCCGAAGCCGCCCGCCCACAGCGCGCCGAGCCAGGCTTCGCCGAACGGGCCCCAGGGCAGGTCGTAGGCGACCTTCGCCCGCGCGAGCATGCCCGCGTACGAAGATTCGCCTTGAGGCAGGGCGATCGATACGACGACGGCCTCGTCGTGACGGAGGCCGGGCAGCGCGGGCCCGCGCGCCGTCGCCCCGAAGTACCAGCTGTCGAGGCGCTCCTCGCTGTCCTCGCGGAAGTCCTTCTGCCAGACGCACAGGAAGGCGGCGTCCTGAGCGAAGGCGAGGCGCTCGGCCTGAACCGTCAGGATCGCGAGGACGCGGGGCGGCGCCCAGTACCGATCGGCGTCGAGGAGGTCGGCCTCGTCGACGCCGCTGAGCCGTATCCTGTTGAGGCGCTTGTCGAGCAGTCCCAGGTAGCCGGCGGAAAGTGAAGCGTAGAGCTTGCCGCGCCTGAACTCGAGGCCGAGGCCGTCCATAAGCTGGGCCGGATGCGCCGCCTCGGGATCGAAGAGAAAAAGCCCGGTCGGCTCGCTCGCCTCGACGCGGCCCGCGCCGACGCGGATCATCGGATCAGCAGCGAGGCCGGGAGCGGACTCCCAGGAGGCCTCGACCAACGCCGGGTAGATCATGAAGGCCTCGGACCTGGGGGCGCCGCTCGCGATGTCCTGGGGGGCGTACTCGAGGCCTCCCTCGAGCTCGAACGCGAAGGTCCCTTTCACGGCCTCCCGCCGGAGCCCGAGCCCGAGATCGAGGAGGTCGCGGGAGCTCAGCTCGGCGTCGCCGCCCCTGTCGATCATCGAGCCCGAGGTCGTGAGCTCGGCGTTCCAGGAGAAGGAAATGCCCTGGGCAAGGCAGGAGGCCGCCGGCGCGAGGGCCAGGAGGACGGCGGTCGCCGCGTTGAGCGCGCGAGACCTCGTCACGGCTTTCCTCTCCCCTGAGCCTCGAGGGCGCGCAGGGCGTAGAGGACGTCGGGTCCGACGACGGCGCGCTCGGGCCTCGCCCCGGGAGGGAGGAGACCGAGCCGCGCGGCTTCCCGGAAGGCCGTCCTGGGGCCCGGGAGCACGCGATATGCGAATCCATAGGGGAGGTCGAAGAGCTGGACGATAAGATAAGAGAACTCGGCGTATGAGATCCTGTCGGCGTCCGGGGCCTCGGGAAGCCGATAGCCGAGGCCGGAAAGCGAGGCGCGGGCCGCGTCGGCGCCCGACTCGGGCTCGAGGCTGCCGGCCGCGGCGCCGAGAATAAGGATGCAGTCACCGACGGAAGGACCGTCCCCGTTCGCGGCCGCCTCTACGAGCCGGCCATATTGGGCGGCCAGGGGTGCCGCGCACGCGACGAGTGCCAAGGCGACGAAGACACGGTAGAATCTCCGCACGGGACTACTATACCCGGGAGAGGCCGGCGGCACAACGGCGCCGCCGGGAGGCCGAGGACAGGGCGTTGGGCGACATCGCGGACCCCGCGGATCGCCCGCGCCCTCCCGCGAGGTTCTCGAGACGAAAGGGGCGTACGAGCTATGGCCGATGGCGCGACTGACTTCCCCGCTCTGGCCGACGAGGCGGGCATATCCCCGTCGGAGCGCGAGGAGATCCGGGACCATATCGAGAGAATAGTCGTCGAGAACCGGATACCCGTCGAGGCGACGAGCTTCAAGCCCGAGGGCGCGCGGCGAGGAACCCTGCTGCCGGTCGTCGTCAACGCGGCGGCCGCCGTCGTCATCGCCGCGGCCGTCCTCGCGATCGCCCTCGTCTCGGGCGGAGACGAGCGGCGCCTGCGGGCGCAGGAGACCCAGTACTCAAGCGTAGAGGGCAGGCTCATCCGAGAGCTCAGGCAGGAGGCGAGCCAGCAGCTCGGCCTCAAGCAGCGCGAGATCCAGGAGGTCCGCGACAGGCTCAAGGAGCTCGAGGCCCGCCAGGACGAGCTCGCGCGCTCCTTCGATGACAAGATCAAGCGGAAGGAGGCGGAATTCAAGGCGCAGCTCGAGCGCGAGATCGAGTCCGAGCGCGCCCGCCTCGCGACCGAGGGCGTCGGCAAGTCGGAGATCGACGCGAGGATCGCCCGCTTCGAAGCCGACCGCAAGGCCTACTACGACCGCGAGCTCGCGAAGTTCCGCCAGCAGGTCGACGCCGAGCGCGCGCGGATGCAAGCCGATATCGACAAGCTCAAGTCCGAGTACCAGACCCGCCTCGAGAGCCTGGAGAAGGAGCAGAAGCGGATCGCCGCCGACTACGAGAGCCGCGAGTCGACCCTGAGGACGCAGCTCGAGCAGAAGACCAGGATCATGGAGCGGCTGAGCGCGCAGCGCGCGTCCGACCTCGAGGCTGCGCGGCTCGAGCTCGCCTCCCTCGTCAAGTCCGAGGAGGGCGCCCAGGCGATCGAGAACCAGATCGACGGCCTCGCCGCGAGGATCCGCTCGTCGCTCGACTCGGGCGACGAGCGAACGGCCCTGGCGCGCGTCCGCGAGCTGAGGGACTACCTCGGCGCGGACGAGGTCAAGGCCTCGAAGAGGCTGGCGGGCAGGGTCAGGACCGACACGATCCTGCTCGGCGAGCTCGGCGGCCTATTGGAGAGCCGGATACGCTCCGACGAGGCGAGGGCCGAGGGCTCGATCGCCGAGAGCCTCGAGCTCGTCTCGCTGGCGCGCTCCCTATCGCGCGACGCGAAGGACGCGCGCGACGACGAGTCGCGACTCGTCGTATACAAACGGATGCTCTCGGCGCTGCCGGAGATCCAAGCGGCCGCGGACGCGGTCGCCGCGGCCGAGTCGAAGGCCGCCGTCGAGAAGGCGCGCGCGGAGTACGACGTGGCCCTCGCGAAGGCGCTCGAGGAGCAAAAGGCCGCGATATTCGCCGACGAGAGCCAGGCCGCCAAGGCCTCATCCGCCGCGCGGATCGAGGAGCTGGTCTCCCGCCTCGCGCAGGAAGAGGCGCGGGCCGCGAAGGCCGAAACCGCACTGCAGGCGGACGAGCGCGCCCTCTCGGACCTGGCCGCTCGCGCCAAGGCCGAGCGAGGCGCCCTCGCCTCACGCGTCGACGCGCTGACGGCCTACGAGAGCCAGGTCGCGCTCGCCAAGACCGCGTACGCCAAATTCGTCGAGCGCGACGCCGCGGCCAGGAAGGCGAACGCCTCAGACCCGAACTCCGCCTCGCGCCTCGAGCTGAACAAGTTCCTGCGCGGCGACGAGGTCAAGGCGCTCTTCTCCGACATAGCCGACCGTGTCAACTCGCTCTACTCCGCCTCGCAGAGCGCCGGATCCTCGGCCGCCCTCGCGGACGCCGCCGCCATCGTGGCCGACGCCGCCAAGCAGCCTACGATCAAGGCGAGCCGGCAATTCCTCGCCTTCGAGATGGCCTCGCTCAAGGACGGAGACTCGCTCAAGGCGATCCTCAAGTCCGTCGACGAGGCTATGAGGAAGGCGGAGGCGGGCGGACAATAGATCTAGCGGCGATAGCGGCTAGAAATCGTACCTGATGCCGATGTGGAAGCCGCGGAGGTCCAGGAGCCCGTTCTCGAGGAGGACGTAGCCCGGGACCTCGCCGCTGGGGTAGCTGTTCGCCGTGAAGGATCTCTCGATGAACTTCCGGGGATCGTCCGCGAATATGTAGGCCGGGTCGTACGAGGCCACGAAGCGCAACCGCCTCGAGGGCGAGTACTCGCAGCCGAGGCTCAGCGTCGCCGCGCCGGGAGCGATGTCCTTGTCGATCCCGAAGTAGCCCTCGGGATGAGAGATGCGGATATAGCCTCCCGCTGCCGCGAAGAGCCTGAAGAGGCGCTCGGGAGGCAGGACGTAGAGGCCCGCGTCCGCTCCGATGAAGCTGAGGGACGATCCCGTCTGCACGATCGACGTCGCGTTGTCGAGGGGATAAAGGCCGATAGTCTGAGTCGAGAGATAGAGCCTGGCGAAGACCTCCGCGCGCAGGATCGAGACCCAGAGCCTGAGCGCGGGGAATTGAAGTCCCGAGATGGAGGCCTCGACCCCGAAGAGCGGCTTGGTCATCTGCCCGAGGTCCAGCTCGACCGGCTCGATGCCGAGGGAGACGTGGCGCTCGACGACGTAGGCGCCGGACGACTTCGCCCTCAGCAGGAAGACCGAGGGATAGGGCAGCTCGAGCTCGACGGTCCCGTCGTCGCCGACGCGGTAGGGCCCGCCGGGAGCGCCCTCGAGTTCGGTCCCTGGCCTACCCGCGACCGTGAGCGTCGTCGTGTCGACGATGCGCTCGTAGCCGTCCCGTATCGACGCGGCGATGTCGTCCCAGAAGCCTCGCGCGATGACGCGGTAGTCCACGACGAAGCCGGGTCGCACGAGGTGCTCGCCGATCGTCTCCTGCTTGAGGATGTCGAAGGTCGAGGCCTCGACGGTGAGATTCGCGAATCCCCCGCTCGCCACGACATGGAGCCAGGAGTCCGCGTTCACGCGGCGCGCGAGCTCCTCCTTGCCCTCCTTGGTCCTCGGGACGGCGTCGTCCGGGGACTCGAGGATCACCACACCGTCGTTCGCGCGCGCGACGGCCGCGAGTATGGAGTTGTACAGGACGAAGGACTCCCGGGCGGACAGCGTCCCCTCCTCGGCCTCGAAGAGGTAGATCATGTACCGAGGCCGGCCGTAGGCGGAGAGCGCGCTTTCTTTGGCGGCGGCGACGGGCCCGGGCGTCGGCGCGGTCGCCGCGGCCTCCTGAGCGCGGGACGAGGCGGCGGACAGGCACAGCGCGAAGGCCAGCGCGGCCGCGCGGGGGAGCCTCGCGCGCGTCATCGCCACCACTCCGTGTAGCGCGTCAGCATCCGCGATGCCGGGTCGAAGCGGTACATGTACGACGAGCCTCCGGAAGAATAGCGGTCGAGGAAGGCATAGGGCCTCGTCAGGGAGCGGTCGCCCACGACGCGCGCGGCTTCCCCCGTCAGCGCGAGAGTCCCCGTCGCGGTCCACGGGTAGAACTCCATCCAGCCGTCGCGGCGGACGAGGAAGAGTCCCGAGTCCGTCGCCGCGAGCGAGGGCCGGTCCGCCTCGACGCAGACGGGCCAGGCCGAGGCGGGCACGGCCCAGGCCCCGGAGTAGTCCAGGAGCGGGGTCGTCCCGTCGGTCGCGGCCGCGAGCGTCATGCGCGCGGCGATGATGCGGCCCTCGGCGGGCTCCGAGAGCACGAAGGTGATCTCGGTAGTACCCGCGTCGTAGTACAGGCCGACGAGCTGGTAGCCGAGGTTGTCGTAGTTCTCCGAGGAGGACGAGGGCCGCGCCGAAGACGGGAGGATGGGCAGAGTCCCGGTCAGGAAGTTGCCCCAGGAGGTGTCATTGTAGCCGCGGTAGGAGATGTCGAAGGAGGCGTACTCGCCGGAGAGCGACGCGAAGACGTAGGTCTCGGTCCCGTTCGTGAAGGCGAAGCCCTCGAGGCCGGTCGCCACGCCGAGCTTGCCGGTCGTCGATCCGCCGTCCTGGGTCAGCACCGTGTAGCCGGCGAGTATGGTGTCGCCGTCGTGCGTATACGAGTAGGGCTTGCTGAAGTAGTCGAGCGAGGTCGCGACGCTCGCGGTCCCGACCACGCTCAGGTCCTCCTTCAGGAAGATGAGCTTCCCCTTGTAGTCGAAGCCCTCGCCCTCGTCGCTCGAAGGGGGCTCGACCAGGAGGAGGAGGCGCGGCTCCTTCCCCGTCGCAGCGACCACTTGGAGGTCGTAGCTGATATCCGTCTCGCCCGAGGCGATCTCGTCGATCCGGTCGCCTAAGTCGGCCGAGATGTCGGTGCAATCGGCGAATCCGGGGAAGGGCGTCGTCTTCAGGAAGTCGCAGGAAGCCAGCGCGAGCGCGCCGAGGACCGCGGCTCCGAGCGCCGCCGCCGCGAGGACCGGCGCGAGCGAGCGGCGGGCCGTCGCCCTCACCATGACAGCCTCGCGCCGATCGTGATGGGCGGCAGGCCGTAGGGCGTCCTGATCCACTCCCGCCCCAGGAGGTTGTACCCCACGCCGAGCGCGTAGTGCAGGTCGGGCCGCGCGAATATCGCGACGGGCCCCAGGCGGAGCTCGGCGGTCGGATCGCCCAACGCGACGTAGTAGTCAACGTATTCCTTGCCCTCGATTCCCTCGACGTCCGTGACGACGATGCCCGCTCCGACGGAAATGTGGACACGGAAGGGCGACGAGTAGGGGAAGAGGACGTAGCTTCCCGCCGACGCGCCGAGGTCATAGTGCCGCACAACGCGCCTCGAAAGGCTGTCGGGCTCGAGGTAGCGATAGGCCTCGACCCCGAGGAAGACCGCGTCGGGCTTCAAGTGAAACCTTGCGCCGAAGCCGATGCCCGCGGCCTGACCGACGCTCCAGCGGAGGCCCGCGTCGACGCGGGTCTCGCGGCGCAACGGCGGCGTCGCGATCTCCGACTGCGTCTCCGAGAGCGTCACGTTCCGCGAGTAGGTATGGTAGCCTTCCTTGGAAACCGTGATCGGCACCGTCGTCCCGAGAGGGTATTGCGTATAGGGAACGACGAGCCGTCCTCCGGACACCGTCCCGAAGTCGCGGTCCACGATGACCACGCGGCTCCCGTCCCGCGGGCCCGAGACGACTATACGCTCCACGAGGCCGGAGGGAGGGTCGACGCGGTACGAGCCCTGGACGTAGCGCTCGACGGTCGGCCCGAAGGCGCCGACCGCCTCCTGCGCGCTCGCGAACGACGTGAGGCCCTTCCGCGCCCGGGCTATGGTCCCGCCGAGCACGACCTTGACCGCGGGATCATAGAGGGCGAACTGGATCGTCAGCTCGTCATCGAGCGCGAGGTAGAAGGCGGCCGCGATGACGTCGGCTCCTCGCGGGTCGAGGCCCGCGAGGAGGCGCGATACGCGCTCCTCATCGGGAGGCGCCGCCTTCCCGTCGCCCTTGGGCAGCTCGAGGCGGCCTTGCACGCCCAGGCCCTTCGCGAGGAGCATGGCCGAGAGCTCGTCGGCGAGGATGTCCTCGACGAGCTCGTCGCGCTGCCCGAGCGCAGCCTCGACGATCGCCGCGCGCCGCCCCGACGCTACGGGAGCAGATGCGGCCGACGCCTGCGACGGACTCTGGGCGGCCGCCGCCATCGCGGCGAGCGAGAGGAAGGCGGCAAGGAAGCGGTATCGCATGGCCTTCGTCTACTTCGTCTCCATCACCTCGACGCCGTCCCAGTCCTCGGGCGGCGGCGCGGCGGCCAGCCTGTCGCAGCGCTCGATCATCATGCCGGCGAGGAAGTCGCCCGGCAGGAGGGCGGCGACTTCCCTGAATCCCTCTGCGGCGCGGGCGAAGTCCCGCGCGTAGTAGAGCTCCATCGAGGCGTCGTGCAGGCCGAAGGCCTTCTCCACGGAGGAGGAGCCCTCGCGGCGCGGAGAGTATATCCTGATGCCGCCCCGCCTGCCCTTGACGGCGACCGAGTCGACGACGCGGAAGCGCAGCTCGTCGCCCACTTCGTCCCTCAGCATCTGAGTGACGAGAACCTGTTGATGGTACCTCTTCGTGAGCCCCTCGAGGCGCGACGCGACGTTCACCATGTCGCCGATGACGGTGTAGTCCATCTTGCGGTCGGTCCCGATGTTGCCGACGGTGACCGTCCCGTAGTTGACGCCGACGCCGATCTTGAACTCGGGGAGCCCCGCCTTTCGCTGGCCCTCGTTGAAGCCGTCGAGGGACTCGATCATCTCGAGGGCGGCGAGCGTGGAGGAGAGGGCGTCGTCGCCGTGGGAGACGGGAGCCCCGAAAATGGCCATTATCGCGTCGCCGATGTACTTGTCGACCATGCCCCCGCGATTCATGATGAGATCGACCATCACGGAAAAGTAGCGGTTCAGGCCTACAACGAGTACGTCCGGCGCCAGGCCCTCGGAGATGCTCGTGAAGCCGCGGATGTCCGAGAAGAGTATCGAGAGGCTGCGATTCTCGCCGACGAGCATGGCCTCGGGGTTCGCGAAGAACTTATCGATGAGCTCCTGGGGCACGTACTTCTGGAAGATGTGGCGGATCTTCTTCTCCCGCTTCTCCGCCACCACGGCCTGGAACGCGTAGTTCTTTATGCGCCCGTAGGCCTTCTCCAGCTCGGCGGTCATGACGTTGAAGGTCTGCGACATCTCGCCTATCTCGTCCTGGAACTCCACGCCGACCCTCGCCGAGAGGTCGCTGGATGAGATGATGGACCTCATCGCCGCCACCGTCCGCGACAGCGGCCTGGTCATGAGCCGGACGAGCACGAGGAGGAGGAGGACGGCGGCCGCGCAGGCCGCGGCGACGATGGCCGCCGTCTGGCCCGTTATGCGCGAGACGTCGCCGTAGAAGACGCTCTCGACCTCGGACACGAACACCGTCCACCCGAAGGGCTCGAAGGCGAAGCTCCGGACCACCCGCCGCTCCCCGTCCACCGATCGCGTCGACAGGGGCGCCCCTGCCGCGGAGGCCCCCGCGAGGAGGGCCTCGGCCTCGCCCGCGCGAGGCTCGAAGTCCGCGGTCGCCATCGCGACCGCCCCCGAAGAGTCGAGGGCGAAGACGAGCTCGGTGTCGCTCAGGAGGAGGGTGCGGGCGTAGGCCTCGATTCCGGCCTGGGCGGCGTCCACCATGTCGCGCCTGGATTCGAGACCGTTCTCGACCAGGATGCTCCACTGGCTCTGCATGTAGTTCGAGAGCTGGTCCGCCTTGAAGCCGATGAAGCGCGCCGCGACGCGCGTTATCGCGTTGCGCGCGATAGCTGCCGCCGAGACGCCCGAGAGGCAGATTCCCGCCACGAGGAGAGGCAGGACGATGGCGATAAACTTGGCGCGTATCCTCACATCATGCTCCCAGGATGATCTCCGATGGTATCATATATCGCGCATCGCGGTAGTCTGTATTTTCCGCGCCCCTCTACAGGCGAGGAGGAGAAGCGTTCCCCTCAAAATACCATCGGCTCTTCTGCGCGGAAAACGCCGATAAATATATCCGTGGCAGTGGAATCGGCCAATAACGTGATATTTTCTACCGGTGCGCTAAACGCGACCCGGAAGGACGCGGAATTGAAAAATACTTATACCAAAATGAATAAACTCGTTCCGGCCTTCACTGTTGCGTTCATCGTCCTTTTACTCTGCGGCTGCCCCCTGCCCTACCAGTACACGGCCGAAGGCTACGCCTCCACCGCCGCGTCCGATCCCTCGACTCCCGACATCAGCGCCGCACCGACGATCAGCTATTCGGAGTCCTCCGGCGGCTCCGGCTCGGTCGCCTCCGGCGGCTCCGCGCAGACATCCTCCGATACGACCATCAGCCTCGTCAGCTCCACCGTCGGCGCCGTCATCTACTACACGACCGACGGCTCGACCCCCGACCCCCGAGGGTCGAACACCTACAAGTACAGCCCGACCGAACCGATAGCCCTCGCCGTCGCGAGCCCCACCGCAGACAGCTGCAGCGCCTCTGTCAAAGTCTCCGCCACCGCCATCGGCCCCAACATGAAGCCCAGCCTCGTATCGACCGCGACGCTCTCGGTCCAGTATCCCCAGGCCGCCGCCCCGACCTTCTCCGTGACTCCCGGCGCTTACACCTCCGACCAGTACGTCTCCCTCAGCTCCACAACCGAGGGCGCCTCCATCTACTACACGGTCACCGCCGGCAACGGCCCCGGCGCCACACCCGTCCCGGGCGGATCCGACACCTATCTCTACTCTTCTCCGATCCAGCTCTCGGGACCGGATAACGTCTGGACCGTCGTTGCCATCGCGGTCAAGGACCAGCTCATCAACAGCACCTCCACGTCCTCATCCTACTCCATCGCCTACGAGAAGCTCGCCACGCCCGTCTTCGACCCCTCGGCCGGCACGCTCTACAACACCAAGGACGTCACGATCACCGGTACGGAGGGCGCGACCATCTACTACACGACCGACGGCTCCGACCCCGACCCGGACTCCCCGAATGCCCTATCCGTTAGCTCGGACGGAATCGTGACCCTCGATGCTGGAATGGGCACCGACGGCGTCGTCGTCCTCAAGGCGATCGCGGTCATGGACCAGATGGCCGACTCCTCCATCGCCTCGGGAACCTTCACCTTCCAGGTCGCCTCGGTCAGCGTCTCGGTCGCCAGCGGCACCTACAACAACGCGATCTACGTCTCCCTCTCGACGAATACCTCGGGCGCGACCATCAAGTACACCACCGACGACTCCGATCCGGCGACCTCGGCCACGGCGCAGACCTTCGGCACCTATACCGGCCAGACAATAACTATTATCAGATCCATGACCTTCCGCGCGGTCGGGATAAAGGACGGCTACCTCAACTCCGCGGAGAGCTCCCGAGCGTACGTCATGAAAGTCGGGACGCCCACTTTCAACTACGTGAGCGAGATCTATGCCGCCGCCCTCTCCGTCGAGATCAACTGCGTCACCACGGGCGCGACCATCAAGTACACGACCGACGGGACCGACCCGTCGACCTCGACGACGGCCGCGACCTACTCCGGCACGGCCATCGCGCTCAGCACCAACGGCGTTACGACGACACTCAAGGCTTACGCGACCTTCGGCTCCTTCGAAGCCGCGTCGTCGAGCGCCACCTACACGATCGCCATTCCGGGTTCGGTTCCTACTATCGTATCGAAAACGAGCACTTCTTTATGGATAAGCGTGTCCTGTCCAGCCAGCGCGACGACCCGCACGTTCTCGGTGTATATGAATGGCACTCTTCTGTATGGAGAATCGGGAACAGAAGCCATCGAAATATCGATAGGCCCATCGGATATAACCCCCTCGACGAGTTATATTTTTTACACGAAGACGGGATACAATATCAGCGGCCTCTTGATCGCATATACTTCGGATACCGCGACGACTACGACGCCTGCGGCGTCTACGGACTGACGACGCGCACGCGGCGTGCGCCGCCACCCTTCGACTGAGCGGCGAAGCGCGTAATAGAAAGGAGCTCGAGGGATGAACGGAAACACGGCACAGTCGCGCATCGCGTTCATCGTATCGGCGCGCATCGCCGCCCTTGCCTTGACGGGCTGTCCCCTACCCTACAAGTGTACGTAAGCCGCATACCTAGCCCGAGGGTCCGCCGAGCCTCCACAGCGCCGCGATCCACAGCATCGAGTCGGTATCGTCGGGCTTCAGGTGTATCTCGGCGCAGGTTTCGATCCCCAGCCTCCCCGCCTCGAGCCGCAGCCCTCCGAGGGTGAAGGGCACGAGCGCCGGTCCGTCGCCCGTCGAGGCGATGAAGCCTCCGCCACCGAAGACGGCGACGGCCTTAAACGGCCACGCGCGAAGGCAGGCCGCGAGCTCGAGGTCGGACTTGGTCGCGCCCGTCGAGGCCGCCAGGATGAGTCCCGCCTGAAGCCTGTCGCGCGATCCTATCCACGGGGCCGCCGTCGCGAGGAACGTGACGTTCTCGACGCCGTAGGGCGCGAAATCGATCTTCGCTCCCGCGCCCAGGTCCAGCTCGAGGGCGGCCGGCCGCGCGACGGCGACGGCGACGGCGGCGAAAAGGACCGCCGCCGCGAGCCGCCGCGCTTCCATTCTCATCACCTTCCTCGCTTGGCGCCCTTGGATCGGCCCTTGGCCCCGCCCTTCGCGGGGCCCGACGTCTCGTCGTCGTCGAAGACCGCGATGGTCCCGTTGAAGTTGATGACGTCGCCGGGCTCGAGGTTCTTCTTCGTGACCTTGCGGTTGTTCACGAGGATGGCGTCGGTGCTCATGATGGTAAACCTGCGGGTCGTCGGGTCCTTCACGATGGTCACGGGGCTCTTCTCGAGGCGCGAGTCGCCGGCGATGGTAATGTCGGCCGTCCTGTCGGCGCCGATCACCGTGCGGTCGCCCACGTTGAACATCTTCGTGCCCATGCCCGCGCCCGGGGCGTAGAGGAGCGAGAGGTTGGCGGACATGCTCGGCTTCTCGAACTTGACGAGCGACAGGACCAGCCAGGCCAGGAGCGCGAGGGGTATGGCGAGGAAGATCCACGCGGGAGCGCGGCCTCCCGACTGGCCGAAGACGGTCCCGGTGTAGTAGTAGCGCAGCGATGAGGAGCTCTTCCCGCCCTCGTCATAGACGAGCTTCACGTAGCGCTTGTCGCCCGGCGTCATGCCGGCGCGGTACTCGACCAAGGCCTCGGTGAGTATCTTCTCGCGGATCGACTGGTAAACCGAGCTGAGCTCGGCCTCGTTCCTCGCATCGAAGACCTCGCCCCCCGACTGCAGCGCGATGTCCGCGAGGAGCGAGTCCTTCTCCTTCCCGAAGTTGACGGCGAAGATGGTGACGCCGTCGCGCAGGGCCTCCTCGAGCGACTGGTCGCCGGTGAAGACCTTGTTCCCGTACTCGGGGTGCGGGGCCTTCTCGTACTTCAGGTAGGGATAGTTGACGCCATCGGAGAGGACCACGAGGGCCTTGCGGCCCCGGACCTCGCGCATGTCAGAGCCGGCCTCGATGAGCGAGGCGTAGAGCTCGGTATATCCTTCCACCCGCTCCGGCCTCGAGATGCCGTCGAGCGCGCCGGCGACCTTGCGCCTGTCCCTTGCGGGGGCGGTGAGGAGCTTGTAGCGCGTGTTGAAGGCGGCGAGACCGACCGTGTCCTGGCTGCCCGTGATGGACAGGAGGAAAGTCTCGACGGCCCTCTTGGAGGCGTAGCTCCTCGTGTCCTTCTCGTCGATGGCCGTCTCGCCGGCCAGGGTGTCGTACATGCTGCCCGAGTTGTCGACGAGGAAGAGGAAGGCGATGCCCTGCTCCTTGTTGCTGCCCGCCTTCACCGTAACGCCGGAGGCCTGGGCGAAGTTCTTGCCGTCGACGGACTCGTATATCTTGATCGAGGCGGGGTCGGGGCTCTCGACGGCCGTCCCCTTGGCGTCGAGGACGCGCGCGTACAGCCTGTTCCTCTGCGTCGAGAGGAGGGCGCTCGAGTCGACCTGCGTGATGAACGCAGCCTGGGCGAACGCGATCGCCGAGAGCGACGCGAGGCACAGGGCCGCTATGGTCTTCCTGATCATGCGCTCCTCCCTCATCCGAAATAGCCGTACAGGAACTTCGCGCTCCCGATCTTGATGACGTCGTCGAGCTCGAGGCGGGCGCTCTGCACGTCCTTCTCGTTGACGACGAGCGCTCCGTCCTTCCGCTCGATGAGGAGCTTGCCTCCGCGCTCGACCTTGACCGAGGCGTGCAGCGGCGCGACGTCGCGGTAGCCGCGCAGGGCGATGTCGCGCCCGGCGTCGGCGCCGATCGAGAGCCGGCGCTGGTTCACGATGTACTCCTTGCCCTTCAGGGGACCGTTGAGCGCCTTGAAGGTGCCGACGGCGAAGCGCCGCTCGAGGAGGCAGTAGAGGAGGCCGATGAGGCCGCCCATGACGAGGAGCGCGATGAGCCTGCCGGCCAGGAAGAGCGGCGCGGCCGCGCCGATCCACACGAAGAGGAGGCCCCCGAGGAAGCCGCCGACCGTCCCGCCGATCGCTCCGAGCGCGGCCTTCTTGGCGGACTTCGCGCGGACGCCTTCGCTGACGCCGATGGCCAGCCCGACGATCGCCCAGCCCGCGGCGCGGGCGAGTATGAATCCCGCGTCGAGCGTCCTGGGCGAGCTCTGCATGAGCGACTCGCCCGACAGGAAGAGGATCGCCTGCGCGGCGAGGCCGCCGAGCACGCCGCCCGCTATGCCCGTCGCGATTCCGGAGAGCGCGCCGACGAGCGCTTTCCGAGGCGAGGCGCCCAGGAGACCCTCGGTCGAGCCGAAAAAGGCGCCCATAGCCGCGCCGGCGACGACGCCGACGACGACGCTGTAGACGAGGTACGAGGGGAATGCCCCCTGGCCCGAGGCGCAGGCCTCGATCAGGGGCCAGGCTAGGAGGGCGCCCAGCATCCCCACGACGACGATCAGAAGTCTTCTGACGAAGTTGGTCATCTCATCCTCCGCGCGTTACGCGCTTCCATTAATCGTCCTTCATGAACTTGAGCCGGTCGGCTGCGGAGCCCGGCTCGATCCTGAGCCTCTGCTCCTCGCCGGAGGCGACGACGATGTCGTCGCTCCCCTTCCTGATTCCGGCCTGCGCCTCGAGCCGCACGCGCCCGGGCGGGAGGCTCAGGCTCAGCGCCTTCTTGCCCTCGAGCCGCAGGTATTGCAGCTTCCTCGACGAGTCGCCCGCGACCACGGCGTCCATTCCGTTGATCGTGAGCCGCAGGCCCTCGATGCTCGACGCGATCGACAGCTTCCCGTCGATCGGCGCGAGCGAGGCCCTGAACGAGAGCGCGGTCTGGAGCGGCCCCACCGAGACGGTGAGGACGGCGGGAGAGAAGCCGGGCGCGGACGCGCGGATGGCGTAGCTCTTCCCCGAGACGAGTTCGTCCTTCGGATACTCGCCCGCGTCGATCCAATATCCGGCGGCGCTCTTGATGCTGAGGGTCGCCCTATCCGTGATGTCCTTGCCCATCCGCTCGTCGAAGATCCGGTACGAGAGCGAGAGGGGCTTCTTCTCGTGGCCCGAGTACGAGTACGAGAGCACGGCGCCCTCGTCCCGGCCCTCGGCCTTCTGCATCTTGAAGGGCGGCAGGTAGAAGGACTCCGAGTACTGCTTCTCGCCGATGGTCATCTTCAGCGCGTAGTTCCCCGGCTTCACGTAGAGGTCGCCCGAGGAAAGGACCGACGCGTCGCCGCGGCCCGGCAGCAGGGCGAGGAGTCCGGGCAGGACGCCCGGCATGCGCACCGCGACGCCTCCTGACGAGGAGCCGCCGTCCCTCGGGACCAGGCGCGCCGACACCGGCCGCTCGGCGGGCTTTTCTCCCGCGCCGAGCCGCGCCTCGATCCTGAGCTTCCCGTAGTCGAGGGGCCGCGCGAGCTCGAAGTACGCGCCGCCGAGGTAGGCCCACGCGGCTACTCCCGCCAGGACCGCGAGAACCGGCAGGCCGACGGCCAGCATGCGCCTGAGGACATGCTTCGCCTTGCGGGGCGGCGCCTTGTACTCGAAGCCGTTCATCGCCGCGACCAGGCGCCGCTCGAGTTCCTCGGGCTCCTCGTTCCGCAGGCGCTTCTTCAGGATGCGGATGACCGGCGCGAGGTCCTGGAAGCGCTTCTCCTTCTTCGGCCTGATCATCTTCCCGATGAGGCGCGCGAAGGTCCTGTCTATCCTCGGATTGAGCTTGCGGACGCGGACGTACTTGCCCTTCTGGATCGTGACGATGGTCTCGGGCGTGAAGCTGCCCGGGAAGGGCTTCTTGCCCGTGGCCATCTCGTAGAGCATGACGCCCATCGCGTAGATGTCCGCGCACTTGTCCACGTTCCGCGTGTTCTTGAACTGCTCGGGCGGCATGTAGGCGAAGGTGCCTAGGGTCATGCCCTGGCGGGTCAGGCCCTCGTCGTCCTCGTCCTCGTAGCCCGCGATCCCGAAGTCCACGAGCTTCACCTCGCCCTTCCGGGAGATGAGGACGTTCGCGGGCTTGATATCGCGGTGGATGACGCCCGAGTCGTGCGCGTACTCGAGCGCCTGGCAGACCCGCAGGAAGATATAGAGGCCGAGCTCGTCCGCCAGCTTGCGCTTGCGGCGGATGAGCTCGTCCAGCGAGAAACCGTCGACGTATTCCTCGACGATGTAGTAGGAGGTGCCTTCCTTGAAGTGATCGTAGACCGTCACGATGCCGTCGTGCTTGAAGTCCATCATGATGCGCGCCTCGCGCTTGAAGCGCTCGATGAACTCCGAGCTGCCGCGGACGGTCAGCTTCTTCAGGATTATGACTCGCTTCAGGGTGGGATGGATCGCCTTGTAGACGGCTCCCATCCCCCCCTGCGCGATGAGCTGCGTTATCTTGTACTTCCCTACGCTCGCCGGAATGCTCGCCATCGTTCCTTCGGCTCCTCCCGCCGCCCGGGGGCGACTAGGGCCTCCCTCAGGCGACGACGGTCTTGTTGACTTCGACGAAGTCGTCCATCAGCGCCTGCGTGACGTCGGCGAGCTTCGACTCCTCGACCTCGGGAGTCATCTTCTTGGTAAAGCGCGCGATCTTGAGGATGGGGCTCGTCTTGCGCACGGGCCCTTTCTTGAAGGCGGCGACCGAGTCGGTCTCGAAGTCGCCCTCGAGCGTCGCAGAATCCTCGACCGCGGACTCGGGGACGTCCTTCCGCAGGCCTATCGGAGCGTACTCGCAGCGCCGGACGCCGTCAACGAGGGGGCCGATGTTGAGCAGGGAGCCCGAGTAGGTCATCACGATGGCGCCCTGCTCGTCTTCAGCCGTGAAGAACTGCACCTCCTCCATCCCGTTGCCGCTGACCGCCTCCTCAAAGGCGCCCTTCTTTTCGAGCCAGGATGTGGCCAGAGCTTCGAGCGAATCCTCCCCCTCTGGAAGACCGGAGGGCTTCACCATCTGCCGAACGTGGTCCTGAATGAACGCATCCAAAGAATCGAAATTGATACCCATAGCGACCTCCTCCAGTGCGATACGCGAGAAACATAGCGCCATGAATCTGCATAATCCAAAATCCGATTGTTTTTTTTCCAGGAATAATCCGTGGTTTCCGGAAAATCGGAGGTACAATGACATTGATCGCCATGCCGGGAAAGGAGCTAGATATGGAAGAGCCGAAGGTCGGATCGGAGGGGGAATCAGCCTACTCGCGGCTGCCCGCGGAAATCCGCGCCCAGATCGACGCCCTCGCCGAGGGACCCGATACGCCGCGCCTGCCCGATATAAAGGAGAAGCTCGCGGCCAACTGGCAGGGGAAATTCGACCTCTTCGTATCCCAGGTCCGCCTCCTCGGCATGGAAGAGCTCGAGGCGCTGGAGGAAGGCGACGGCCGCGGCTTCCTGGCCATGACCTACTCGGGGTCCATCCTGAGCGTGGGCCCGGCCCAGGAGGAGGAGTCGTCCAGGGGCCTTCCCGGAAGCCGCTGGGTCGAGTACGTTCCCATCAAGATCCGGCTGGACGTGCCGGAGATCGCCTCGGGCTACGGCGCCGTGATAGTGGGGGCCGCGACGCGCGGCTCCTCGCTGCGCTTCGACGGCGGACCGGTCAAGTCGACCTCGTCCGTCTACCGGATCGCCGCCTGCTCGGCCGATGTGCCGCCCGACGAGCAGGACAAGCGCATACGCGAGGCCGCGATCTTCCTCACCCACGGCTTCATCAAGATGAACCGGACCCTCTCCGAGGAGCGAGCGGTCGGGGTCGAGCAGTTCACGTTCCGCGGCATGGCCCAGTACGTCGCGCGCAAGAACGACGTCGCGACCGTCATGGTCAAGCGGATCCTCGAGGACTTCTTCTCCACCGCGGAGACGGGCCTCCTCCTCGGCGAGCGCGTCTCGCTGGGTAGGCTCGGAAGCGCCTCCCTCAAGGTGAAGCCGGCCCGCAAGGCGCGCGTGATCAAGAATCCCGTCACCAAGGAGGAGATCCTGGTCCCCGCCAAACCCGAGACGCCCGTACCGAAGGTCTCCTTCCATAAGAGCCTGAAGGACAAGGCGGCAGCCGCCGATATCGGGCAGGGCTGCTGCCCGGCCGAGGAGGACGAGGGCTCGGACGAGGACGAATAGCGACCGTCGCGACCTGGCGAGATTGCGGCTATACTCGCCGCATGAGAAGCGCGGACATCGAGAGTAAGGCAACGGCGGACGGCGACGCCGAACGCGCGCGCAGGCTGCGTAACCTGATCGGGGTGCGGGACGCCGTGTCGCGGCGCTACGACGAGCTGGACGGCGAGGCTTTTTCCTTCCTGGGCGGGCTCCGCGAGGAAACGAAGGCCCACCGGCCCAGGCTCCTCGAACTTCTCGACAGGATACTGATCCGCTACGCCTTCGAGGGGCGCGTCGATCCCTGGATGACCTTCGACGCCACCGAGGGGCAGCTTCGATCCTTCCCGGAGGACTCGCGGCACAGGACCGTCGCCCTCGACGCGCCGTCCGGTCCGGGGCGGCCCCTTTCGATCGCCCTGGTGCACGGCAGCTTCGATCCCTTTCACCTCGGGCACCTGTACATGGGGCTCGAGTGGGTCGCCGACGGCTCGAGCGACTTCGTGCTCTACATGCCCAACGCCGACAGCTGGCACACGACCTCGCCCCTGAAGCCCGCAAAAAACGACTACGCATGGAGAGCCCGCACGGTCCTGGAGGGCGGCGTCGACGACTTCTACCCGATATCCAGGCTCTCTCCGCTCGGCAAGAGAGGCAAGACTCCCTGGGAGATCTGCAGCCTCCTCGAGCGAAACGCCGAGCTCATCGACGGCTCGGAGCGGCTCGACCTGACAGTGGTCATCGGCGGCGACGTGACGTCGAGACCGGGATTCGCGGAGTGGATGAACGAGATGTACGGCCGAGTCGCGACCTTCCGCGGCGGCGGCAAGGTACGCCTCAGGTTCAAGATCATCGAGAGGGAGCCGGGCAGCGCCAGCAGGGTGGCGGAGCAGGCGGCAGGCTTGGCCTTCCCCTTCGATGTAGTGAGCTCGGTGTTCTCCGCGTCATCCTCGGCGATACGCCGCGCCGAGCGCTACTCCGACAACCTCTACCCCGGAAGCCTGGCTCTCCTCGAGCCGCTGTTCCGCTACAGGCCGGCCGCGGATTAAGCGCGCCGGAGTAGCTGCGGCAGCCAGGGATCGGAGAGCGAGGGCGCCATCCCCGGAAGCCGGCTCGTCGGCCACGTCGACGCAAAGCGGGCAGGCTCTTGCGTCGAGATAGGGCGTCCCCGTTGAACGGGGCGCCGGCGTAGTCCACGACTCGGCCGATGGAAGCGAATTGTCGAGGCGGCGGCCGATCGAGCCTTGCGCGCGCCGCCGGCATAGCGGCTATACTAGCCGCATGGAAAGCGCGGGCACCGGGAGCAAGGCAGCGAAGAAGGACGACATCGGCGGCGACGTCGAACGCGCGCGCAGGCTACGGAACCTGATCGGGGTGCGGGATGCCGTGTCGCGGCGCTACGACGAGCTGGACGGCGAGGCTTTTTCCTTCCTGGGCGGACTCCGCGAGGAAACGAAGGCCCACCGGCCCAGGCTCCTCGAGCTTCTCGACAGGATACTGATCCGCTACGCCTTCGAGGGGCGCGTCGATCCCTGGATGACCTTCGACGCCACCGAGGGGCAGCTTCGATCCTTCCCGGAGGACTCGCGGCATCGGACGATCGCCCTCGACGAGCCGTCCCGCCCGGGTCGCCGGCTGTCGATCGCCCTCGTGCATGGCAGCTTCGATCCCTTTCACCTCGGGCACCTGTACATGGGGCTCGAGTGCGTCGCCGACGGCTCCAGCGACTTCGTGATCTACATGCCCAACGCGGACCACTGGCACTCGACCTCGCCCCTGAAGCCCGGAAAGAACGATTACGCGTGGCGGGCGCGCACGGTCTTCGTCGGCGGCGTCGACGACTTCTACCCGATATCCAGGCTCTCTCCGCTCGGCAAGAGGGGCAAGACTCCCTGGGAGATCTGCAGCCTCCTCGAGCGGAACGCCGAGCTCATCGACGGCTCGGAGGGTATCGTCCTGACGGTCGTCATCGGCGGCGACGTGACGTCGAGGCCGGGATTCGCGGAAAAGACGAACGAGATGTACGGCCGCGTCGCCTCCTTCCGCGGCGGCGGCAAGGTCAGCCTGCGGTTCAGGATCGTGGAGAGGGAGTCGGGCAGCGCCGACACGTTGAGCGATCAGGCCGGCGGCTTGGCCTTCCCCTTCACGGTCGTCGGGTCTGTATCCTCGGCCGCGTCGTCGGCGATACGGCGCGCCGAATGCTACTCGGACAATCTTTACCCCGGAAGCTTGACCCTCCTCGAGCCGCTGTTCCGATACAGGTCGATCCCGGATTGAAGCAGGTCGCCTTCTCCGGCCCCTCGCCGGCGTCTCGCTAGCCGCCAGAGCGCCGGAAGAGCGCGGGCAGCCAGGCGTCAAGCAGCCCGAGCAGCCAGAGGGCGAGCGCCGCCGCGACGACAATGAGGGCGAGGCCGACGAAGATCGGCCAGCGCCGCTTCTTCTCCGCGAACGGGTCGCTCAGGGCGATGGACGTTCCGGGCGGCAGCGCCGCCAGTTGGGTCAGGGCCGTGCCGAAGGGGATGTTGATCTTCGCCTGGCTGTTGACGGCCCAGCCGTTAGCGTCGAGCAGGGGACCGAGGTTGCGCCTCCGCAGCTTGATCGACGCCAGGATCATCGATGGCCCCGAGATCAGCAAGAGGACTCCGAGGACTCCGAGCGGCAGCCAGAAGCCGAGGCCGAAGAGCGTTTGGAAGAAGCCCGCGACGAGGGCGCTGACGCCCCCGATGGCGGTACCTATGAGGGCTATGGATCCCAGGTCAATTTTCTTCGGCGCGGCTTCCGTCTTCGCCAAGCCTCTGTCCGCGGCCGAGATGGTCTTGGCGGCATCGGAAAGCCTCGCGTCGGAGGCCGCCTCGCCGGCCTGCGCGCGCTTCGACACCTGCTCCTCGATCATGCGGGCGAGCTTCTTGTAGGGGAGCCAGAAGGCCTCGCGCACGCTGATCGGATTCGCGACGATCCTGGTGACGGTCGCGTCCCAGTCGAGCCCGTCCCGGTCGATGAAGACGCCGTTGCGTCCGGTCCGGAAATTGTCCGAGCCGCCGTCGGTCACCGCCGCGACGATCCTTCGCCTGAGGCCGCCGGGCCGCGAGAGGTCGCAATACGCGAGGAACATTCCCGAAAGGGACGCGAGGGCCGCGTGCTTCGACTCGTCGGCCACGTCGACGCAGAGCGAGCAGGCCCTCGCCTCGAGGTAGAGGGTGCCCGCCTGGAAGATCGCGCCCCGCCGCCCGTAGAAGTCCGAGAAGTTCACGAAGTTCGCGACGAGCGCGCGGAGGTCCCGCCGGTATCGCACGAGCCTCTCCACCGACTCGATGCGGCCGCTCTCGGGCTCGAGGGATGCGTCGCGATCGATGAGGGCCGCGATGCGCGATCGAGCCTCGCCGGAGAGCAGCGCCTCGACGCGGTCGAGCCCCAGGCCGCTGACGGGGAGGTCCGGCCTCGCCGCGGCCCAGGCCGCGTAGGGGGCCAATCGGGCCCGTACGGCCGCCCAATCGGACTCGCTCAGGAACGGCCTCTCCCCTCCCAGCAGAGGGGAAGCGGCGCGCAGGGCGAAGGCGGACATCGCGCCGGCCCAGGCCGGGTTGAGCGACTCAGGATCGAGGGGCAGGCTCTTTCCCGCCGCCGCCTGCGCGAGCGGGAAGGCGGCCACGACGGCCGAGCCCTCTGAAAGCTCAGCGGCCGCGATGGCGCGGTAGTCCTCCTCTCCTCGGTTGAGAGCCGCGGCCGAGCGCGGATCGAACGAGGCCAGGCGGCAGCGCGAGAAGAAGTCGTCGATCTTGGAGGCCACGGCCTCGGTCGCTTCCGCCGCCGCCGCGGTCGCCTCGGCTCCGAGCGGGGCGAGCTCGGGCTCGGAGCGGGGCCTCCGGCCCCAGTCCGCGTAGGCCGCGGCCTGCTCGAAAAACGCGTCGAGGCGAGCGCGGTCGAGGCCGGGCAGTCCGGAGCGGTCCGTCGCGGAGCCGACGATGCCCATGATGTCCTCCATCGCCCGCCGCGTCGCCTCGTCATCCGCCGCGGCGGGCGGCACGATGCCGTCGCCGTTGAGCGCGGTGCCCGCGAAGGCGCGGGCGCGATCCGCGACGTCGACGAAGGACACGGAGTCCGCGCCCGACTTGCCGAGGTTCGACAAAAGGAGCCGCGCGCTCGCCGCCAGCTCGGGATCCGAGATGTCGGATAGCCGGACCGCGTCCCCAGGCTCGAGGACGAGGGAAGGGTCCCTTAGCGCGCCGCATATCCAATCCACCGCGTCCAGGAGTTCCTTGGGACGGATCCTGCCGTCCCCGTCGGAATCGATGAGCCGCGCCGTACCGCGGTCGAAATACACGCCCTCGACCGGGACCGCCAAGGCCATCCACAGCTTGAGGTCGAGCTCGCGCAGCCGCGCCAGGTCCTCCCCGTCGCGAAGCATCACTTGATCGACGCCGCCCGAGCGATAGAACTTCCAGGCATGCCTCCCGGCGCTCCTCGAGGCCGAGTCTTTTTTCATTCCCATTTCTTACCTCCCATTCGGCATCGCCGGATATCCTCAGCGTTCGGAGCGAGTGAGCGGCTTGCCGGACTCGGCGAGGTACGCGGCGGCGGCCTCGATGGCCCGATCGGCGGCCTCGAGCGCGGCGCGCTGGAGCGCCTTGCCCGACGGCCTGCCCTCCCTCAGCGCGGACTCCCACGCGCGGAGCCGCCCGAGGGCGATCTCCGCGCGGCCCGACCCGGCGATATTGACGAGGGAGTGGAGCGCGCCGGCCAGGCTCGCCTCGTCGCCCGACGCGACGAGCTCGCGTATCTCGCCGACCCGCTTCCGGCCGTCGGACACGAAGGCCCGGAGCAGCGTCTCGAGGAAGTCGCGATTGCCCATGTACGCATCGAGCAGGCCCTTGATATCGAGAATCCTTTCCGCGGCATGGGAGGTCTCTTCGGCCTCGTCAGCCCGCAGGCCATCGGGCGCGTCGGCCCCGGGGGCGCCGGCCTCTGGCGCGACGCGTCGGGAGGCAGCGCGTCGCGCGACCTCCACGAGAGGCCCGGCCTCCCCCGTCTTCGCGATGTAGCCGTCGAAGCCGGAGGCCAGGATCGACTTCCGGTCGCCCTCGGCCGCGAAGGCCGTCAAAGCGTACACGAGCGGGCGCGTGGCTGCCCCGCCCTCCGCGAGCCGCGACAGGATCATGCGCGCCGCTTCGCGGCCGTCGAGGACCGGAAGGTTGATGTCCATGAGGATCAAGTCGAATTCCGAGGCCAGCGCGGCGTCCACTGCGGCCTTGCCGTCGGCGGCCTCCGTCACCTCGCAACCCGCGAGCTCCAGGATCCGCTTCGAGTGCCTCCGACTGATGTCGACGTCATCGACGAGGAGGACGCGCGCGCGGATCCGCGGCGCTTCCGCTGCATCGGCGCTCGCGGCATCGGCCCGGCCTCGATCCAAGCCCGACGCGACGACGGGCAGGCGCAGGACGAAGCGGAAGCGGCTTCCCTCGCCGATCGAGCTCTCCGCCTCGATATCGGAGCCCATGAGCCGCACGAGTCCCCGGGCGAGGAAAAGTCCGAGTCCCATGCCCTTCTCGCCCGCGGCCGGTCCGCCCTCGACCCTGTAGTAGCGATCGTAAATCCGATCCAAGTCCCCGGGCGATATGCCGGGACCCGTGTCGGCGACCTCGAAGAGGACGGCCGCGCTTCCCGCCTCCTCGGCCTCGAGCGACGCGGACACGCTCACCGAGCCGGCATGCGTATACTTGACCGCGTTGCCGATGATGTTCGCGAGGACCTGGAATATCCTCGCGCGGTCGCCGAGGACGCGGACCGGGAGGCGGTCGTCGAAGGAATAGTCGAGCGAGAGCCCCTTCCTGCGGGCCGCGGCGTGGAAGACGCTGATCGCGCCGTCGAAGAGGCCCCGAAGCTCGAAGGGTTCCGACCGGAGCTCGAGCCTCCCGTCCTCGAGGGCGGAGCGGTCGAGGAGCTCCTCGACGAAGGCCCCGAGCTGGATCCCGGTCTCCTTGATGAGCCGCGCGTCCGCCGAGGCCGGCAGGTCGCCGAGCTCCGTTTCCAGCCGCTCCGCCATGCCGACGATGCCGGTCATCGGCCCGCGGATATCGTGGCTCACCGCGGAGAGGAGGTCTCGCTTGGCTCGGTTCGCCCGCTCCGCCTCGCCCAGCGCCGCCAGGGTCTCGCGGTAGCGCCTGTCGAGGAGCTCGCCTGCTTCCTGGAACGCGCGGGACAGGACGACGACCTCCTGGACCCCTTCCTCGGGCCACTCGATCCCGGGGCCGGAGCCTTCCGCGAGGGGCGCCGCCTCGCGGCCGAGGAAGCGCTCCATGAAGCCGCGGGTCGCCCGCCCCAGTCTCTCGAGCGACGAGACGACGATCTTGCTCGTATAGGCCGAGGCAAGCACGATGAGCGCGATGGCCACGAGCGCGAACAGCGAAAGCGAGAGCGCGAAGCCGATGACCGGCGCTCGAAGCGGCCCCATGTCCACGACGAAGACGGCCTTCCATCCCGAGTCGATCCTTCCGTCGACGAACTGGGCGAAGGACATGCGGGCTATCTCGCGCGAGGATCCACTGATGGCGGGCATCGCGCCGCGCTCCACGCGGACCGCATTCAGGAAGTCCGCGGGCGAAGGCGAGTCTCCGCCCGCGTTCGCGGCGACGACGCTTCCGCTCGGATCGATGAGCCAGCCCCGGCTCAGCGTCGGGCCGGCGATCCCGTCGAGCAGGACGGTCATCGAGTCGGGCTCGAAGATCGAGAAGGCGACGCCTTTGTCGGCTTTCCCGTCGAGGGGCAGCATCAGGCAGAAAAGCGGACGACCCTCGTCGTCCCTCTCGGCCGAGAGAGAGAGGCCCCCCGTCGAGCGGGCGCGCGCGTAAGCCCGTGTCGACGACAGGTCCGCTCCGGACCGGTCGAAGGGCCGGCGCGCGATGTCGGCCGACGACGCCGCGATCCTGCCGTCGGGGCCGAGGACGCCGATCGAGACGATATCGATCTGGGTTAGCCTGAAGGTATCGAGCGTCTGCTGGAGGATCGCGCCGCCGCTTCCCGAAGTGACTTCGCGCGAGATCGAGTCGAGACGTATCCTCCTCGACTCCCTCCAGAGCGGGGCGATACGCGAATAGCTTTCCGTCAGGCTCGCGAGGCGGTTCCCTATCTCCAGCTCGAGGCCCTTCGTCCTCGTTTCGCTCGTCATGACCATGAACGCGAGGAAGGGCGTCATGGCCAGGGCGCAGGAGGTCTCGAAGACTATGCGGCGGAAGGGCACGTCGCTGCGGTGCCCGACAGCCTCGACGATCCTGGAGGACGAAGGGAGGCGACGCGAGTAGTCGGAGAGGAGCGAGGCGATCGCCGACGAGAAGATCGCGAAGACCGCGATCGTGACTCCGGAGAGCAGCGCCTCCGTGAAGGGATAGCCTTCCAGGAGCCGCTCCGCCATGACGATCCAGAGGCCCGCGCCCACCCAGAATCCCGCGTCCGCGAGGGCGACGTTGCGCCCGCCCCGCCGGTAGTACGCGGCCGCGGCGAGGGCCTCCGCAAAGGAGGCCGCGAGATAGCCGATATCGCCGCGAAGGGCGCCGCCGCACGCGGCCGCCGCCATGACCGCGAGGCCGACGCCGGGCCCCTGGAAAATGAGGGCCATGAAGCCGAAAAAGCTGCCCAGATAGGCGTAGGTCCCGAGGAACAGCGATACAGGGGAAAAGAAATTCGCGGAGAAGCCGCAGGCCGCGTGGAGGATCGCAATGAGGATCGCCAATGGGTATTTGCTCTGCACAGGCGGCTTCACTCGATATGGTCCTTCCATTCGGCGGCGTCTTGCGAGGCGAATCCGTAAAAAGTGTAGTGGTTGAGATCAAAAAATGACAGCATCAATTTCGCGGATTAGCCATAGGTAAATCCACCGGCCGTTTCTATCGAGAGAGTTATTCAATATATGTGTTCCCATATGCGTAGGATCGAAAAGCATACTTACTCTAATGTAGCTCCTACTTGCGGTTTTTTGCATAAAATGATACCGTGTTTCGCATATCAATACAGAACTGACTAATAAGTAGTGATTCCATCGGCCGTGGGAAACCAACTACTTATTATATATGTTCTTATTCTCAACTTATGGAGGACGGCGTGAATAATTATGCAGAGGACTTCATCGCCGAAGTGATCTCGAAGAATCCCGGCGAACCCGAATTCCACCAGGCGGTGACCGAGGTCGTCCGCTCCCTCGCTCCAGTCATCGAGAAGAGTCCCCAGTACCGAAAGGCCAAGATCCTCGAGCGCATGACCGTGCCGGAGCGCGTGATCCAGTTCCGTGTTCCCTGGGTAGACGACCGCGGCGAGATCCAGATCAACCGCGGCTACCGCATCGAGATGAACAGCGCCATCGGCCCCTACAAGGGCGGCCTCCGCTTCCACTCGACCGTCTACCTCGGGCTCCTCAAATTCCTCGCCTTCGAGCAGGTCCTCAAGAACTCCCTGACCACCCTTCCCATGGGCGGCGGCAAGGGCGGCTCCGACTTCGACCCCCACGGCAAGAGCGACATGGAAGTCATGCGCTTCTGCCAGAGCTTCATGACCGAGCTCTGCCGCCACATCGGCGCCGATACCGACGTGCCCGCGGGCGACATCGGCGTCGGCGGCCGCGAGATCGGCTACATGTTCGGCCAGTACAAGCGCATCCGCAACGAGTTCACCGGCGTCCTGACCGGCAAGGGCATCAAGTGGGGCGGCTCCCTCATCAGGCCCGAGGCCACGGGATACGGCTGCGTCTACTTCGCCCAGGAGATGCTCGCGACCAAGGGCCAGGACTTCAAGGGCAAGACCTGCCTCGTGTCGGGATCGGGCAACGTCGCCCAGTACACTATCCAGAAGCTCATGCAGCTCGGCGGCAAGGTCGTCACGATCTCCGACTCCGACGGCTGCATCTACGACGAGGCCGGCTTCAACGACGAGAAGCTCGCCTTCCTCCTCGAGCTCAAGAACGTGCGCCGGGGCCGCGTCTCCGAGTACGCCCAGAAGTTCAAGGGCTCCGTGTACACGAAGCGCGACAAGAGCATCGGCTACGACGTGCTGTGGAACTACAAGGCCGACTGCGCCTTCCCCAGCGCCACGCAGAACGAGATCAACGCGAAGGACGCCGCCAACCTGCTGAAGAACGGCTGCAAGCTCGTCGCCGAGGGCTCCAACATGTCCACGACGATGGAAGGCGTCGACGCCTTCGTCGACGCGGGCATCCTCTACGCCCCCGGCAAGGCCTCCAACGCGGGCGGCGTCGCCACCTCCGGCCTCGAGATGACGCAGAACAGCATGCGCCTCTCCTGGAGCCGCGAGGAGGTCGACAAGCAGCTCGGCGGCATCATGAAGAGCATCCACGGCGCCTGCGTGAAGGCGTCCGCCGCCTACGGCAAGCCGGGCAACTATGTCGTGGGCGCGAACGTCGCGGGCTTCCTCAAGGTCGCCGACGCGATGATGGACCAAGGCATAGTTTGAGCGAGATTTTCCCCGAGGGGCGGCCGCCCGCGAACGCGGCCGTCCCTCCCGAAGCCGCCCCCGCCTCCGGGGGCGGCTTCATGCTTATCGGAGGCGGAGAGCTCGGCGGCAAGGGCGACGGCCTCGCGTTGATAGGCTCCCTCCTCGCGGGAGGCCTGCGGAACGCGGCGCCCGGCCTCGCCGTCTCCATGCCGCGCACGGCGATCGTCTGCGTGGACGCCTTCCGCAGATTCCTCGACTCGCCGGCGGACGGCCCGACGCCCCGCGAGATCGCGGCCTCTACGGCGCCCTACCAAGAGCTCCGCGCGCGCTTCCTCCGCAGTCCCCTTCCCGCTGCCGTTGTCGAGGAGCTGCACGCCTTCCTCCCGGCTCGCGGCCGGCCGATCATCGCTCGGTCGTCGAGCCTCTACGAGGACGCGAGCGGCGAGCCCTTCTCCGGCATCTACGAGTCCTACGCGATACCGAACGATCATCCCGACGACGAGGTCAGGCTCGAGCAGCTCGTCGACGCCGTGAGGCTCGTCTACGCGAGCATGTTCTCTCCGGAGGCGCGCGCGTATCGCGACGCGGCCTCGTGCGGCGAGGAGGACGAGGCGATGGCCGTCGCGGTCCAGGAGCTCGTCGGCTCGCGCCGGGGACGCTGGTTCTACCCGCTCCTCTCCGGGACGGCGCAGTCGTACAACTTCTACCCGATCTCCTACGCGGCGCCCGAGGACGGGCTCTGCGTGGCGGCCCTCGGCCTCGGGACCTACGTCGTCGAGGGCGGCGCGGCGCACCGGTTCTGCCCGCGCTACCCCGCCCTCAACGCGGTCCCGCCCGAGCTCGCCGGCTCGGGCTCGCAGCGCGAGTTCTGCGCCCTCGACATGGAGAGGCCCGAGCCGGACCTCCTGCGCGGCGAATCCGCGGCCCTGGAGGAGCTCGAGCTCTCGGCGGCCGAGGGAACGGGCGCCCTCGACCTGGTGGCGTCGACCTGGGACCGCGACGACGGGCGCCTCGTGCCCGGCACGGCGCGCGAGGGGACCCGCATCCTCGACCTCGCGCCCCTGCTCAAGTACGACGCCCTGCCCTTCGCCCCCGCGATCTCGGTGTGCCTCGAGGCCTGCGAGTACGCGACGCAAGGCCCGGTCGAGCTCGAGTACGCCCTCGACGTCGATCCCGACGCGGGCGTCGAGACGCTCTACCTCCTGCAGGTCAAGAGCCTTCAACGCGCGGGCTCGGGCGGCGTCGACCTCGAGGAGCTCGACGGCTCGGGCTGCCTGGTCGCCTCGGACCGCGCGATGGGCGACGGCGCGATCGACGGCGTCCGGGACGTCCTCTGGATCGATCCCGACCGCTTCGACCGCGCGCGCAGCCGCGAGGCAGCCGACGAGGTGGCGTCGCTGGACAAGGAGCTCGGCGCCCTGAAGCGGCCCTACGTTCTGATCGGCCCCGGCCGCTGGGGCACGCGCGATCCCTGGCTCGGCGTCCCCGTCGTCTACCCGCAGATCGCGCACGCGAAGGCGATCGTCGAGACCGAGATGCCCGGCATCTCGGTGGACTTCTCGTTCGGGAGCCATTTCCTGCGCAACGTAGCGGAGCGAGGCATCGGCTACCTCGCGGTCCCGGAGCGGGGAGGAAGCTCGATGGACTGGGAATGGCTCCGCTCGCTCCCGCGCGAGCGCGAGCTCGGGTTCTGCGCGGTGACGCGACTTGCGGAGCCGCTCGAGATCCTGATGGACGGCCGCAGGGGCCGCGCGATGATACGCAGGTCGCCATAGGCGACCCCTACAATAAACTTCCAATCAGTCAGCGCGCGATAGCGCGTTATACGCAGGTCGCCATAGGCGACCCCTACAATAAACTTCCAATCAGTCAGCGCGCGA